>Ga0265342_10000123_pt1 | contig 85936 bp, 79 predicted proteins | sample 4CB327metaG_FD_203125 | JGI IMG/M metagenome (GOLD analysis project Ga0265342, IMG submission 203125) | Rhizosphere microbial communities from Carex aquatilis grown in University of Washington, Seatle, WA, United States - 4-CB3-27 metaG | ecosystem: Host-associated > Plants > Roots >...
GCTGGGAGCGCAAAGCTGAACGCTACGGTGCCCTCGTCGAACTCGCCTGCGCCATCATCATCTTTCAAGCCGTCGCGCGAGAGACCAACAGGTCATGACGGCTCGCTCTTAACGGCAGGGCGTTCGGCAGACAGCGGGTAGTTCAGCGGTAGACTTCTCGCCGGTTGCCCACCTTCACGATGGTCACCAGTTTCGTCGAGTCGTCGATCTCGTAGAGAATGCGGTAGTCGCCTTGGCGAATGCGGTACTTCTCCGCGCCGCTGAGCTTCTCACAGCCATTGGGTCGCGGGTTGCTCGCGAGCAGCTGAATCTTCGCGACAACGCGCTGACAGTCGGCCTTGCGAAGATCGCTGATCTCCTTGGCCGCCGAACGCTTGATTTCGAGCCTATAGCTTTCCACGTCGCTTGAGATCGCTGACGAGGTTCTCGAAGGAGGACGTAGGCTCCTTTGCTCGGGCCCGGAACGCCTCAAGATCCTCGGCGTCTTCAGCCAGTCCGGCGCGAACGGCGTTGTTCACGAGTTCCGACACCGACAAATCCGTCTCCGCAGCCTTCACGCGAAGGGCGCGGTGCAGTGTCGGCTCCAAGTAAACGGTGGCTCTCTTGGCTTGTGCCATGACAGGCAGTATGACGTTATGACGTTCTGACGTCAAGACGCGGGATGCTGCCGAACTCACGCCCTGAGGCGGGCCGCAAGGGAAAACTAGGGTGATTGAGCGGCGAGGGCGACGATAGTCGAATTGTGTTTCTGGAGAGCGAGGAGGTAGCGGGCCTCGTCGTAGGGCTGACGGTCGTGCCAGCAGCGCCAGAGGATGCGAATCCATTTGAAGGCCAGGGCACGCAGGATGACTTGGTGGGGAATACCCTTGGCGCGGCGGCTGTCGTAGAAGGCCTTGGCCCAGAAGGAATGGGGAACCGTCTCGCCGACCCACTCAACGAAGGTCTGGCGTAGGAAAGTCGGGCCGATGAAGCGCCAGTGGGTCCACGACTTGTTGCCGCTGCGTTCGACAACAGGAGCGATGCCTGTGCACTTCTGGACGGAAGCGGCGTTGGGAAAGCGGTCCCTGTTCTCGCCGAAGGCAGCGAGCAGGCGTGGAGCCAGGGCAGTGCCAGCGCCGGGCAGCGCCGCGAAGATTTTGAAGTCGGGCAGCTCGGCAGCGCGAGCGGCGATCTGTGCGTCGAAGCGGTTGAGGGCTTGAGCAAGGGCGGCGATTTGCGCGAGCAGGGCCTCGGCCATAAGTCGGTTGGGTTCGATGACGGCGAGGTCGGAGGTCAATTGTCGTGCCACCTTGATGGCGGCTACCAGTCCCTAATGAAGCTCTATCTCAACGAGCGCATCAGGCGGGAACGTGTTCGTCGAGCGTCGTGATGTCGTAGTCTCCTGATCCAGGACGAGTTGGTTGTCCGAAGAGTTGGAAGGAAGGTGATCCGCGAGCCTGCGGACGATTGGTCGCCGGAATTCCTGGCCTGCCTCGGCGCTTGGAAGGACGATATTCCCCGACCTCAAGCGCATTCGATCGGGGCGATGAAGTATCTCCTCGACACGGACACAGTTAGCTACGCCTTGCGCGGCGAGGGCCAAGTCGCGGGACGCATCACTGCCCACAAACCGTCGGACCTGTGCATCAGGGCTATCACCCTCGCCGAGCTGCGATTTGGCGCTGACCGCAAAGGCTCGCGCAGACCGCATGACTGCATGGCCTTATCGATACGTTCGCGGCCGCTCTCGAAGTCGTCGACTTCGGAGAGTATGCCGCCCTTGAGTTCGGGCGAATCGGGACCATTCTCGCCGAACGTGGTACGCCTATCGGCGACTTCGATGTTCTGATCGCGGCACATGCCGCTTCCCCCTCCGCTGCACCTTGGTGACGTGCGGGGCTGTAGGTCGCATTGTTCCATAGAGGAGGACGGGGTAAGTAACCGGGGCTCCGGATGTCGCGGTATATTACGCAGTCCGGATGTCTCGCCAGGAGGTCTCGATGTGCAAACTGCCGCCTTTCGCTAGAAGAGGGCTCTCGGGGCGATGTTGGGCGTGCCTACGGCTGCATGTGGATCTCGGAATGGTCCGCGTGCTCGGGCTTTGCGTGGCGCTGGCGGTTGGCGCTGTACCCGCGACCGCCTGGGCCTGCAAGATCGTGCCAGCCCCCGACGCATTCCAATCGGGTTCTTCCCCGTCAGGTGCCGCGGACGTTCCGTCACTCACTCTCTCGAGCGTAACATTGGTTCGGGCGAAGCACGGACCGCCAGGGAACGGGGAGTGCGCGGACGTTGGTACGCTCGTGCTGTCCTTTCAAGCGGCCGACTCTTCGGCGTGGCCGAGCAATCTGGGCGTGAGGCTGAGCTTGGAGAAAGGCGACTTTCCGCCAGCGTTTCCGATACCCCCCTATCCGCTGGCCACGAGCGACGGAAGCCTCGCCTTCGCGGGGCAGGACGATCCGTCCAAGCCGATCGACTTTACCTTGCAAGCCGTCGCTGTCGATTCATCGGGAAACGAGTCCGCACCGACTGAGGTGCACGTCTCCGATCCCGGCAGGCAGTCGACCGGTTGCTCATTTTCCGGAAACGCGAGCGGCGTGGAATCTGGGTATCGCACGCTTCTTGTCGGGCTATCCCTGATCGTCTTCGGAGCTATCCAGAAGCGGCGGCTGTTATCCCGACCATAGACCGTCAGCCTGATCCACCGCACGAATGGCAGTCAGACGCCGAACTCCCGGGCCAGGTCTTGGATGCGGCGGTGCTCGGGGATGCGGGTGAGGAAGGATTCGCGGTAGGCGGGGTCGTCGATCTTGTCGGCGCGCGCCTGCAGCCATTGCGTGGCGCTGGCGACCGCCGTGGCTGCGGCTTCGCGGTCGCCGGTGGCCAGAAGGCATTCGGCGAGCGCGAGCCGGATGGTGGCCTCGCCGTCGTCGACGCCGCCCATCTTTTCGAGCTGGGCATAGGCCTCGCGCGCGTGGGACAGCGCCTCGGCAGCGCGACCTTGCGCGACCAGCGTGCGGGCGAGCAGCGCGACGGCGAAGGGGTGGGCGAGGGGAACCGGTTCCCACGTGGCCATTGCGTCTTGGGCGTAGGATTCGGCCCTGGCGAAATTGCCCGCCAGATACTCGGTCACGGAAAGATAAGCCTCGGCGCAACCCTGGAACCGCCGATCGTTCTGTGCTCGCGTGGCAGCACGGCCCTCGAGACCGAAAGCTCGGGCCTCGTCGAGCGAGCCCTGGTACGCGAGGACATTCGTCAACATTTGCAAACATCCACCCACGAGATGCTTCAGATCCATCTTCCTCGCAAGGCCGAGAATCCATCGCAAGCGCTCGACCGCCTCATCGAGCTGACCAACCTCGCCGAGGGTGTTGGCTAGATTCCCGGAGGCAATGCACGAATCGAGCTGGAGCCCAATGCCTTGGTAGTGGTCCGCCGCGCGCTGAAGGTGGCGAATGGTCTCGGACAGGAGCCCCTTGTTTCGAGCAGCCTGCGCTTTCAGAGACTCGCACCTTCCTTCCGACTAGAAGGGGATCCAAGTGCACTCGCTCCTGCCCGAGAAGCGCAAGGATCTGCTCATAGTGTGTGTGATCGACTCCTATTGCCGCCGCCCGCGGGCGTGGTCAGCACCAGCGCGCACGCGGAGCCGCCCTCGCACACCTCCTGCCACAGGTTTTCCAGGAAGGAGATCTTGCGCTCGCGGCCGAAACACGGAACTTCCTTGCCCATCAGGGTTTGCGGAACCTCGCGCATGTCCCGTTCGAAGCGCAGACGGAACGTACCCTGGGCGAGAGGCTCCACCTCGAATCGACCTTCCAGCAGGCGAGCGGTCGGTCGTCCACGCAGACCGTGTCGGCAGGGGCGGCGGGGAGCAAGCGGGATGCTCGCTCGACCGCGCCGGCCAGGGCCGCCTCGTCCTCTGAGATGCGGCCGGTGGCGATGGCCACCTTGGCGCCGGGGAAGGTCGCCCGCACGCGCAACGCCAGGCGCGCGGCGTGAGCGGCTGCGTCGCCGGGAACCCCGCGGCCGACCAGGGCTACGATCCAAAGACCCTCGGAGGTTCGGTCCAGCTTAGCGCCACGGGCACGCAGCGTGGCGGCCAAGCTGGCAAGCGCGGCCGGGTCCTCGCCCGCGCCCGAGATCCCGGAGATAACCACCACCGCGGTCATGCGCTGCTCGTCTCCGGACAGGGTGCGCGCCCGGCTAGACCGTGCGGGTTGGGATTCGGTCCCGGCCAGCGCCAGGGCAGCGTGGCGCAGCTCCGACGCAAGCTTTTCCGGATCGCCCGGCCGCTCGTCGGGTGCCAGCGCGAGCATCCGGCCCAGCACGGCGCGCAGGGGCGACGGCACGCTGCCCCCGTCGCGATGCTGCTCGGGCGCGATGTAGAGGCGCGTGCCTACGACGGAGCCGGGCTGGGTGATCTGCCACCCGTCGTGCGCGCGTTGGGCGCCAGGGCGAGCGCCTGCAACACCTTCGCGCCCAAACGCGCGGTGGCCGCGCCGTCGATCGGGCCGCGGGCGATGCAATCGGCCAGGGTCTCGCCGTCGAGCCATTCCATGGCCAAGAAGGGCTCGCCCCGCGGGGTCCTGCCGTGGGCGACGTAGCGGACGATGCCGGGGTGGACCAGGCCGGCCAGCACCTCGGCCTCGCGGGTGAAGCGCTCGATGGCGATGTATTCCGGGTGCTGCAGCACCTTCACAGCCACCGTGCTGCCGTCGAGCAGGTCGCGGCCGCGAAACACGAGGCCCATCCCGCCGCTGCCCACCCGTGCCTCCACCTCGAAACGCTCGCCCAGACGCCGGTCCAGGTTCGCCTGGAAGGCCGTTCCTTCCTGGGTCTCGATGTGGCGTTGCGCGGTCACGGCGGCAGGCTAGGAACGTACACTACGGAGCAGGCCATCGGCGTTGCGCGGCGAGTCTGCCCGCCAATTCCAGGATGCATTCGTCAGGTCAAGAACCACGAAGACATCGCGGCCCGAGCGTGCATCCCGACCCCGCGGCGTCTACAACGGCAGGCCACTGCGGATGATGCGGCGAAGTTCTTCCACGTGGAGCCTCGGCCCGCGCTTTTCCTCTTCGAAAATGATCTCTGCGAAGATGATGGCAGTGAGGTCGCGTTCGGTCCGGTACTCCTGGACCCGGACGTCCTCGCCGGCCCGGATCAAGCCGGCCACGTCAGACAGGCTTACGTAGTGGCCCTCTTGGGTGTCGTAAAGCTTCCGGTTCGCGTACTTGCGGATGGTTCGCATGGCCCTCGTAGAATCTCACAGGCTCTGCCCGACGGGAAGAGTCACGAAGAATGGCGTTGGAGGGGGCCGGCAGCCGCGGCACGGCTTGGCTGGCCCGACAGTATGTGGTTCCCGATGTGGAACACGGACTGCGCAGCAGCCACCTGAAGGCCGCGCTCGATCGCCCATTCCCAGTCGGGGCCGCCCAAGGGATGAGCGCGGATCAAGTCGAGCCGGCGCAGTGCCTCGCGCAAGCCGGCCAAGCGTTCGGTCAGAACCTCACGCCGCACGACCACGTGAAAGCAACTCCTTGAGCAGGTCCTGCTGCGCGGCTCGTAGCGGACGCGTGTCCTCGTAGCGGCGTACGCTGTTCATCGGCTACACTCCGCTCGATGCCGTGGAGCAAGCCAGGAAACCCCAGAATACCTGATGTCTTGGCAGTGGGCGCGGCGGCCATCGAACTGATGCGGTAACGAGGCGGTTTGGCTAGCGTTTTGTCAAGACGGCGAAATAGTTACCCCCACAGTTACCCCCAGAGCTTGGCTCCTTGTCCCCTTTCACGCGGCCGAAGATGGCGGGCATCACGCGCAGAATGCCCGCGCGGTGCAGGTAGCGGAAAGGCGAGGTGTTGAGGATGTGGTCAGCCAAGCGACCGGCGCAGTGTATCCAGGACCCGGTCGAATTCCTCTGGCGTCACTCGGAACGCATCGACGCCGATATCCGCCAGCTTGTGCAGGAACGCCACCTTGGAGATCCCCGCCAAGTCGGCCGCAGCGCCGGCCGACAAGTGCGCCAGCTCGTGCAGCTTCATGGCCGCCGCAAGGCGAACCGTACCCTCTGCCTCGGAAGGAGAAGGCCCCAGCGCCCGAAGGGTCGCCTCTGGCATCTCGATGGAAAGGGTCACAAGCCCAACTGTACCAGGTCACACGCGCCCCTGTGCAGCTTGCTTCGTCCTGGATGGGATTTCTGCCTCGTCAGCGGGCCGACGATGCATCTTCCACCCTGCGCGAACGGCGGCGAGTTGTCGGCTGGGCTTGTGTGCTCCCCGGATTATTGGCTTCCTCCAGTGCCAACCGGTTAACCTCTTCTGCAAGGCGGTATTCCTCTGGGATAGCCAGCAGTTCGCGAAGGGGCCTGCTTGCCGCCGTCTTCCTTCGTTCTTCCGTTCGTCCTTCAACAGCAGTCTTGCACGCTCGTCTGGCCGCAGCCTCGTCGTCCAACGAATCGGACGGTTGTTCCTGGCCCCCTAGACTCGCACGAAACTCATCTGTCCTGTGCTTCTCTTCGCAGGTCTCTAGGTTGGCCCGCGCCTTATCGGAACGCTCCGCAGCCTCGGCCAACTCATGGCCCAGCCTTGCTGACCTCTGGGCGACGTCAGCAGCTCTGATCTCTTCCTGTTCCGCCCTGCATTTCTCGGTAGAAGGGCCGTCGGCGCGCCTAATAGGTGGACCTTCCTTCACCCTCTGGGGATTGCCGGATTTCGTCTCCTTGGATTGGGTCAACAGCAAGCAGACGAAATCCGCGTCCGTGCCGAACTCCTTTTCGTCCCGTATGCGGCGGCCAGTATAGGAGAGGCTCAGATCGGTGAGCGAAGCTGTCGCCCCGTCCTTGCCGCCCGCCGGGGAGACTGATGCCAATGGAAAGACCGTCTTTCGTGCCGCCTTCAGCGTGCTCTCAAAGGCCCGTTCTAGCGTCCTTTGCTGTTCGTCAGTAAGCCGCTTGGAGATGTCCTCAAACTTGTTCAGGAACGCTGCCCGGAGCTTGATGACGGTGGGGTTGACGGCGTTCCAGCGGTGCTCTTCGGTGTCGGGATCGTAGCCTTGGGCATCGTAGATCTTCTCATCCAGGAGGACCAACGGACGCTCAAAATCGAAGTACCACGCGGAGCTGCTGGGCGTGATGCGCTCGCATATTCTTCCCTTCAAGGTGCCGCGCGATTGCTCGCACTTCCCCCAGTGGGCTATCGTGGTGCGCTCGGGTTTTTCCCAAGAACACTCGGAGCTGCCGACTTCGCGGTAGCACACGTACCCCTTCCGGACCATCTCGTCGGCCTCTCGCCCTCGGAGGTACTGCTTCCTTGCCTCCATCGGGCTTGGCTTCCACGGGTCGCCCTCAATCGTGATGTTGATGTCTTGCGCGTAAGCGATTCGCGTGCAAGTGAGAGCAGCCACTGCAAAAAGAACGGTACGCAACCTAGCCATCATGCGGACCATGGTCTCCCCATTTCGGCTTTCGTGCAACCGTTACGACATTTTGAGCCGTGGTCAGAACGGACGCATGCCCCTAGCGTCGCGCTTCGGTGGCCACAGACTTTCCAGCATTCTGCCAAACGTTCGGGCGCCATGTGCGCGCCCTGCGGGAAGCCCGTGCCCTCACCCAAGAGGACATGATGGATCTCGGCTTCAGCCTCCGGCACTACCAGCGGATCGAGGCGGGGCGCTCGATCACCTTGCGGACTATGTGGAAGCTGGCCAAAGCGTTCAAGGTGCCACCGCGGGAGATCCTGCCACCGCCGACGAAGTAAGCGCTCTCTTGCGAGACCTCCGCCGCGGTGGCAGGTAGGGCATCACCGAAACTGCGACCGTGGGGGCGCGAGGCTGATGGTTGCCGTTCGTCGGACAAACAGGCTGATGCCTGCGCACGTCGCGCCAGACAGCCCGCAACCTACGCTGCTGGAGGCGAGCCGACTTGAACTACGAGGAGGCGGTGACGAGCGATTCCCACGCCTGTTCGAGATCAGCCTTCTTCAGTTCTCTTTCCTTGACTGCATCATCGTGGGCGACCTTGGCCTTTTGATACTCGGCCTCCTTGCTGGCAGCCTTGCGCACATTCTGGATGTTGAGACCTGGCCCGGTAGCTTGGTGGTGAGCATCCTTGGAAAGCTCACTAACCCAGGCCGCGCGCGACTTGCCAGCCTTGTTCATGGCCGCTTTCGCATCGATGACCATATCGCTGGCCTTTGAAAACGCCATCCGGGCTTGAATGAACCGCTTCGCCATTTGGTTGAGTTCGTCTTCAGTCATGGCGTACAGAGTATCATCGTATCCTGGCGCATTGAATGAGACATGGGAATCACTCGCGTTCGCCTCGGGATCGGCGTTTCGCATAGTTTCGACTTGCTGACAGCGCATCGGTTCACCTTGCCGAGCTGGGCTCGCCCCGTATTCCATCTAGGACTGACTCGGTGAGTTCGTCCGGTTTGTAAGGCGCGGCCATGCGCTCGGCCACGGCTGGCGGGGTGCCGAGGGCTATCAGCGTCTCAACCTTTCGCCTTCGGTTTCGGGTCTCTTCCGTTTCGGGTTCAGCGAGTTCGCCTCGGCTGCTCTCTGTTTGATCATCGCCCATTGTCGCTTCCTTTCGTGCTGGGGTATCGGCTTCGGTGTGGGTTGGGTTCGCTTTTCAGCCGTGCCAATCGCTAGCGGCCGAAGAGAACGCCGATTGCGGCCTTCGTTGTGGCCTCGGCGTGCGCGGCGCCCTTGCGCAGCCGCAAGTCTAGATCGCGCTCGGCCGCGGCGTGCTCGCGCTCCACAGTTGCCATGATCGCGGCAAAGGCCTGTGGGGCGTGCTCGGCCACGAATTCGAGCTGTCTGTTTCGCTTCGTCAATTCGTCGCGGGTTTCCTGAGAGATGGGCATCGATTGGTTCCTTTCATTCGGGGTTTGGGCTCGCGTACAACAGTGGCTTGTCTTGTTGGATGTGTTCTCGGACGGTAGGCGCAGGCCACGCCTCGCCGAGGGCGGCGAGTAGCGACTTGGGGAACCACTCGGGAACGTGGCCACCGTGCTGGGCGTAGCGCGCAAGCTGCCTGCGCAGCTTCACCAGGGCGTGCGCAATCTGTGGATCGTCGGGCTTGCCAGCCGTGAGCCAGCGAGACACCGTGCCGTCGAGGAGTGGGGCCGCGCCGCCGTGGAATTCAGCGAAGGTCAAGAATGCCATGATCGCCAAGGCGACTTCGCCGCGCAAATCTTGCTCGGCCGCGTTCACGTCTGCACCCGTGCAATCTGTACGTGCAACATCGCCGAGATCGGATCGACGCTCCCCGCCGGTTCCTTCCACGCACGCGCGCGGGCTCGGAGTTGAGGATCTCCGTGGGGCTGTGGCGGGCCATCGGGGAAGGCGAGGGCGATGGCCTCCGGGCCGATGGCATCGAGAAGCGCGGCGAAGTCCGCGGGTTCCTCATTGCGGGCAGTGCTCACTGCGAAGTAGATCGCGAATCGGCGCCGTGGTCCTTTGGGCTCACGAGCGATCGCTTCCAGCCTCCGGGCGTTGCGTGCTGGGCCGCCTGTGTTCGATTCGATTGCCGGCATCGATGCGCGGAGTTGCGCAAGCTGGGAGCGGAGGTGCGAGAAATTCATGGCGTTGCCTCGATGAGTCGCCCGATTTCCTCACTGGCCGGCGGGGAGGACTTCGCATCGCAGACAATGCACACCGCGCATTCGTTCCGCCAGGCGACGCGCGGCGATGGGCCGAGATCGTTGCCGTTGTCATCCGACTCCGGGCCGCGTCCGTTGTCGGGCAACACGATGACGGTCAGCGGCCTGGCCCCTCGGCGTGCGCGCTCTGCTGCCAGCTCTTGCAGCTTGGCCAGGTCACCGCGAATTCGTGACAGGTTCATGGCCGCGCCTCTTCGGATCCTGGGTGAACAAAGCAGCCCTGCCGATCGCTCCAAACCATGGTCTGTTGCATGCGCTCCATTCGCTGGATAAGGGCCGCATCTTCTGGCGAGAAGTCCGCCGGGTTGAAGGGTTGAGGCTCGGCCGCGGTGTTCGCTTGCACCTCAGCGAGGAGTCGCTGCACTTCGCGGGCGGCCTCTTCCGAAGTCCCACGCCAACCGTGATCTGTGGCGTTCGGCGGCATCGCCGCGCGGGCCTGCTCTAGCCGGCGCCTAAGTTGGGCCAGCGTGGTCATGATGCAGGAACCTCGCTGGACGTGGGTGGCGTGTCCCAAAGGCTCTCGTATTTCGTTCCCTTGTACTGTTCCTCGAAAATTTCCATCTGCGAGATCATCCTGAAGAACAAGCACGGCGGGTCGTAGGGGCCGCGCGTGTCCTCGTATTCGGCCGTGAACCGCCCACGAAGCGCTGCCAGCTCGGCAAGGTCGGCGTACCACCAATGCTTGACCGTCTCGGTGTCCGCTGGCGCGTCCGCGGGGCGCGGCCCTCGGGTGGCGTAGACCATCACAGGGCACCGTCCGGGGGGCGGCGGTAGCGACGCCTTGACCTGCGCGATTTGACTCCTGATGCTGCGCAACGATTCCATGCTTTTACATCCTTCTGAATTTGCCGCCGGGTAGGGCGGCGAGTTGTTCGCGAATTGCGGCCAACTCGGCCTGCAAGTCTTCAATCTCGGTGAGCTTGAGGGTGGTTCCGAGAACGCCTAGGCATGCGCTCACGCGCGCGGACATGGCGGGCTCCTCGCCAGATGCCTGTGCGACCAACCCGCCGGCGGCCTTCGCTGCGCCGGCCGACAAGATCGCCCGCGCCACGCTCACGTTCTCGGTGAGGCGGTTGCGAATGGCGGCGGCTACCTCGGGGCGCTTTCGCCACCGTCGCAACGTCCGACTCGTGACCTTGAGCACCTTGGCGATGGCTTCGAGGTTTTCCCCGGCCGCCATCATGTCCACAAACCGAAGCTCGGCCACGGACAGCGCATCGTCGGCCCCGCCTTCGTCGGGCGCTGACTCGGACGGTTGTCCGTCGGTGTCCGTTTTTGGGCCCTGGGGCAGGTCGGGCTTCTCGGTGCTGGCGGCGTCAGCCACGCGCAACCCCCTGTGGCTGCGCCGCCTCGCCAAGGCGCAATGTTTGCTGCCTCGGTAGGCGCGGGGCAAGCCACGCTTTGATCGCTGCCTTCCCGGCCTCGGTGGGCGCCATCGACGTCGCAGCCTTGCGCCCCTGCCAACAGAGCTTGCAGACCAGCCGGCCAGCCACGAAGTGAGCTTGGTCCAGTGTTGATCGCCGCAAAAGGCGCATGGTTCTCGTTCGGCAGTCATCGGGTCATGTCCTTTCCTCGTGTCGCGACAACTTCCCTTGTTCGTGGGCTTCCCGCATTCATGGCGCGTAGCGCGTGCACAAAGTCCGGTTTCGAGGGCGGGCTTGACATTTTGGCACAGGGTCACGCTGCACCGCCTTTCGCCCTGGGCTCCGCGGCTAGGAAGCCGGCCACGCTCGGGGAGGGAGTCGCCTTCCAGTACGCCCACAGACGTTGCCCCGCCGCTTCCGCTGTGCCGTTCAACCGTGAGAAATGCTCTGCCAGGGCGGTGCGTTCGGAGTCCGTGGCCGTGGTGTCGGGCCGGACGCGTAGGCAGTGATCGAGTTGCGCGATGGGGTCGGGCGCATCGGCCGGTGTAGTCAAGTAGTCAGGTGTAGACGCCGTTTCCCGGATAACCTCTCGTGAGGACTCTTCTAGGCGGTTATCCTGGAATTGCTGACTACGGGTGACTACATGGCCATTTTCTTGGGGTTTCGAGGTGACTACATGCCCACAATCGAGCAGGCCGACGCCCTGCCAACCGCGCACTGGAGCGCCGGCAACGCGGACGCTGCCATCGGTCGCGCCACGCTGGCGGAGTTGATCGCCGAAGTCTCGCGGGTTGAGCGGGTGCTCGCCTTCGCGGTCGCACCATGCCTGATAAGCGGTGCGCAGGGCCGCTCGTGAGACGCGGTTGTCGGGCGCGAAGGTGCAACGCTCGGCCAAGAACGCCGCGAGCCGATCATTCTCGGCGAAGTAGGCGCCCGTGGCCGCTTGGACCTTGGCCGATTTTCCAAGTCCGTCGCGCTGCCATGCCATGCAACCTTCGAGCGCCCAATTCAGGATTCCGCTCGCCTCGCCACGGAGTTTCTCCGCCAGCTTAGGATCTCTGCGGCCTTCCGGGATCGTCACCTCGAAAGGAAACTCCTCGAACCGTCGCCGAAACCCTTCGCTTAGGTCGTTGGTGCGGAGCCGATGGTTTCCCGCAATAGCGAGCTTTGCGGTGGGTTTGAACGTCGAAAAATTCTCGCGCATCCCGCGCGCGGTGGTCATGTCGCCGCCGGTCAGGGCCTTGACCCTGGACTCGTCCCAGCGCTGTCCTTGTGGCGTCTCTGCGAACAGCGCGATCCGCCGGCCGCGCAACGTGTTCACGTCACATGGGTGCTGCTCAACCTGCTTTGCCGTCAAGAGCGAGACGGGCGCCAGGGTTCCGTAGTCGCCCCAGACTGCCAAGAGCACCTCGAACACCACGCTTTTCCCGTTCGCGCCAGTGCCGTAAAGGAAGAACAGCTTGTGCTCGTATACCTCGCCGGTCAGGAAGTAGCCGACTACGAGCTTGAAGTGTGCTCGCGTTTCGGCGTCTGGTATCACCTCGTCAATGAAGGAATTCCAGCGCTCGCGCGTTGCCGCCGGATCGTATTTGATTGGCGCGAGCTTGGTTATCAGGTCCGCCGGATTGTGGGGTTGTAGCTGCCCGCTGCGAAGGTTGATCGTGCCGTTCAGGACGTTGAACAGCCATGGGTTGCAATCGAATTGCGACGAAAGGATCGCCAGTCCGGGCTCTGCGCGTACCAGCTCGATCAACCGCTTCCGCCCGGCCAGCCCGTTGTACTTTCCGGCCGTCTCAACTCTCTTTTGAAAATTCGGGTCCGACGAACCGAAACGCGCGGCGTCCTCTGCATACGCGCGCGAAACCTTGAGCGACTGTTCCAGCATCCAAATGCCGCCGTGGTCCTTCCCCCATCGTTGACCGTCGAAGCGATCCCACGCGCCCTCGTCGGCCACGTAGTGCGCCTGGCCGCGGATGATGTCGCCGAACCTTCGCGCGACCTCGGACTCGGTGAACCTGTATTCACCGTCGCGCGGCAACACCGCCTCCGGCGCGACTGCCTCGATGGGCTCGGGCTTCGTTGCGGCGTCGATGTCCGCCTTGACCGCCGCAGGACCATGTGCCACGTACCGATCGTTGAAGTCCTTTAGACTGGTCATTGCTGGTCACCAAAGTGAGGGGTCGCCACGTACCCGTCGACGGCGCGGGCAGCCTCGGCGCATTTCTTCTCCCCAATACCCAGATCAGCGAGCAAAGTGATCCTCGCGTCGGGGTATCTCTCGCGCAGCATTTTGGCGACGGCGAGCAGGTTTCCGCAGCTCATGGCCGCGACGCCAATGCAGTCAGTCGCCATCGACGCCGACAGCACCGTGGCCATGCCTTCGCCGAGGAGCAGGTGTAGATCGCCGATCCAATCGCAGTCGGGGAGGGGCGCCGTCGGCCAGTAGCCGCCACGTGTATCCCCGCCAGCGAGAAAGGACTTGCGGCCCTTGCCGTCGATCATCTCGCACGTGGACAGAACGCCGTCGATGTACACCGGGACCACGAGCAGCGTCGGGCCGACGAGCGGCTCCTGATTCTTTCCGCCCTTGGGCTCGTAGCCGATGATCTGGACCGCGTCGGGCAACTCAATCTCGCGCACGGTCGAGGGCAGGGCGAGCAGCTTCGGCGCGGCGTATGGGTTACCGTTGCTCGGGTCGTGGCCGGCGTCGAGGAGAGTTTGCGTCTTGCGGGCCGCTTCGTGCGCCCGCATGACAGCGTCCATCGCGGCCCGGTTTCGCGCTGTGATCGCCTCTGTGCTCATGGCTTGCGCGCCTCCCTGGCCATCGCCGCCACCACCGTCGGGTCGGTCGGCCGCGACTCCGCGATGCGCTCACGCACCCACCTATCGATCGCGTCGGACGGCCAGGCGACGCAGCGACGCCCAAGCCTCACCGGCGCCGGGAAGGTTCCGTGCTTGACGCCATCGTAGATGGCCGTCCGTTGGAGGCCAACGCGCTCGATCACTTTCGGCAGACGAAGCAGAGACAGCGGTGCGGGCACGGTGGCGAGGTCGGCGATCACGGCCGCACCGTCGGGTCGATGGGGGCCAGCGCCGCCACGGCAATGACAAGCGAGCCACGACGGACGGGGACGCCACCGCGCAGCTGAGTAACCGTGTCGCGAGCCACGCCGAGTAGCTGGGCCGTGCGGGCCACGCCCTCACGGGCGGCGAGTCGCCGCACGGCTGCGACGATGGTGGGGCCAGGGATGGCCAGTCCGGTGGGTCCGGTATGCGTCTGCGTCTGCATACCATCTAGCGTCCCACTCGACTCGGCCACGCGGTCTAGCGCCTGGCCACTTTTCTTTGGTGTGGCTTGCTATCTGCCGAGGCCAGCAGAATTCAGATAGCGTCGAACATTGCGCACGGGAATATCCGTCTCTTCAGCGATCCGCGAGGCGCGGTTGCGCCGCTCGGGGTATCCGCGTTTCTCCATCTGATTCCAGCGGGCCACAACTTTCGTGCTGTTCTTCGCCGATTTTCTCTGGAGTTTCTTCGCAGTCTTCTGGCCACCGCGGCTGCGACCGGCTTTGAGAACATGAAGCAACTTTTCGAATTGCCCCGACTGTTCCAAGACCTTGACTATCTTTTCAACCTGGTTGACCGCTCGGTCGAGTTTTCGTCTTTCCTTCTCGTTCAGTGCACCAGCGTTTGTCATTTCAAGCGCTCGGGCCGCATACTCCAGGGCTAGTATTGCGAAGTCGGCAATTGCGTAGATGCGCGGGAACTTGGGATGATTCCTGGCTGTTGCCCAGCACGTGTCCTCTTCCACCCTGTGAAGGGCGAGTTGGAAACGGGTTAAGAGATCGGGGCAGAGTTCGACTCTGACCATCCTTGGGGGGCAGAACCCAAATCGACAAAGCCGCCTTTTCCGTCGGGCCGACACAAGCGGGACTCGGCTACACTCCTGTCGAGGTCCTTCACAAACTCCTCGTCCTCCGCCAGTCCTTTGCGCCAATCATCGACAGCCGTTGGCGCTTGCGCCTCCGCTCCGTTCTCGCCTCGCCGGGGCATCCGGTCACGGCTCACGTCGTCCCCATTCCTGGCATCGGCTGCGCGACAGGCTGGGAGGAGTCCCCTGCGGCGAGCTTGCCGAGGTAGTCAGCCCACGCTTGCATCATTGCCTTGCGCTCGGGCAAAAAACTCGTGCGATTGTAGCTCCTGCCGTTCGGGTCTTTCACTGCATGAGCGAGCTGGGCTTCAATCAGGTCGACGCGGAAGCCGAGAACCTCGTCAAGCAGGGTGCGGGCGGTTGCGCGGAATCCGTGACCGCTCGCCGTCGCCTTGTCGATGTCCAGTCGGCGAAGGGCCGCATTGACAGCGGCGTCGGACATCGGCCGATCCCGGCTGCGTTGGGATGGGAACACGTAGGGGCACAGCCCGGTCAGCGGGCGCAGCTCTCGCAAGATTGTGACCGCCTGCTTCGCCAAGGGCACGATGTGCGGCGTCCCGGTCTTGCTGGCGGTGAAGCACCACTCGGCCTTTACAAGGTCGATATCGGCCCACCTGGCCGTGCGCAGCTCGCCGGGGCGCACGAACAGCATGGGTGCAAGCTTCAACGCAGCCGCCACGACGGGAGTGCCCTCCTGATATCCCCATATGCCGCGCAGAAAGTCCGCCAGCTTCGCCGGATCGGTCACGGCGGCCATGTGCTTGGCTTTCGCCGCTGGCAGGGCACCGCGAAGGTCGGCCGTCGGGTCGCGTTCAGCTCGGCCGGTGGCGATTGCGTACCGGAAGACCATCCCAAGGTGGATTCGCACGCGATGGGCAGTTTCTAGGCGCCCTCGGCCTTCGATGCGACGGAGTACCGCGAGAACCTCGGGCGGGGTGATTCCCGCGATAGGGCGCGAGCCGATCCATGGGAAGGCGTCGTTTTCAAGTCGCGCCCTCACACCCCTGGCGTGGGATGGCGCCCAAGTGCCCTCGAACTTGGCCAGCCACTCCTCGGCGATGGCCTTGAGGCTGTTCGCCGCCGAGTCCGCGCGGGAAGTTTTCAGCGCCTTCCTATGCGCGCTTGGGTCGATACCATCGCGGAGCAGTTTGCGGGCTTCGTCTCGCTTTTCGCGTGCCTCGGCGAGAGTCACCTCGGGGTATGTGCCGAGGGACAGCAGTTTCTCTTTCTTGGCGACGCGATACTTGAGCCGCCACCACTTTCCCCGCGTCGGTGCGATCTCCAGATACATCCCGCCGGTGTCGTAGAGGCGCGTCCTCTTCCCCGTCGGCTTAGCCTTCTTGCACGCGGTGTCGGTTAGCATTTCAGGGGCTCCAATTGGGGGTAACTTACTTTCGATCTAGCGAGTTACCCCCAAGGCTACCCCCAGGTGCTGCCGGCTGTCAACGGACCCAAGCGTATCCAAGCGGAGCCAGATATGCGTTAAGTGCCCGATTTTGCTGACGGCAGCGGACTCGTGCGGAGGTCCTCGGACCCTCGTTTTGTGGGCGCGGCGGGATTCGAACCCACGACCCTCGGCTTCGGAGGCCGATACTCTATCCAACTGAGCTACGCGCCCGTGAGGGTCGATTCATAGCCTGGGCGTCGCGCGAGCGCAAGCGTGCACGGACGCGCGCCATCGCCGGCGCAAAGCCGCGAACCGGACTGGGCCGAATCCGTCCGGGCCGTGGAGCATCAGACGCGAGATCGCGCCTTGGCCACATCGGCTTTTGCTAACGCAATCAAGCAGGGACACGTTTCGTCATGTTGTATGGAACAGTCGGCTATGTAGGGCGTCAAATTTATGACGGTGGGTGGTGTGATTTTGAACAAAAGGCCCAATCTACGGGGCCGTCAGGAACGTGACGCTCGCGCACAGTTACTGACGCTTCGGCCTTATTGCTGTGGCCCGTAATTGAATTGTGTCGGGCATTGTAATCAGTTGGCAATAGCACTCTGTTTCTCTGTCAGACAATTGTCGAAACGACACACTTTTGACTTGCAAACGACACCAATAACTGGTCCAATTAAGACGGCTGGCGCAGTAGATAACAACCGAGGAGCAGGACCATGAAGAAAGCAGTAGGAATCAAGGTCAAGACCAAGGTTCGCAGCGGCGGAGGAAACTGGCCGAAGTAGCGTGAGCAGTCTGCAGCTGTTCCTAAATGGATGCGCCGTCTGGAAGAGACGGCGTTTCCGTTATTGGGAATGTGAGGTTCACTTAGCTTTGGCGATCCCTGTCTAGCGCATGAGCTAGTTCGACGAGACGGCGATGTTCCGGGATGCGGGTAAGGAAGGTCTCCCGCCAATTCGAGACGGAAATGCTGCCTGCCAGTATCTCGATCTTCTCTGTAGCTCTACGCAAGACGGCTCGCGCCCTGAAGAGGTCCGGTTTGGCCATCAAGCACTCTACCCAAGCCAGGCAGATTATCGCCTCACCATCCTGCACCTTGCCAAGCTGTTCCAGCTCACAATAGGCGTCCTCTGCCAGCGACATTGCTGCCGCGACCTTCCTTTGTCCGAGTAGTGCGCGAGCAAGTAACGCGCGAGCGAATGGCCTCAATGAGCTGTTGTCTTGAACCATCTGCAACGCCATTCGAGCATGCTCCTCGGCAGCGGAAAAGTCGCCCACAGAGTGTTCGTTCACGGACGCGTACAGTCTGGCGTAGATGAGGAAGTATCGCTCACCGCTCTTTGATGTCCACTCAATTGCCCGCGTTGCGAATTCGCGGGCCTCATCTGCGCTTTCTTTGTAGACCAGGATGTTGGACAACATGTAGTAGGTGCCGCCCAGCAAGTGATTCAGTCCCATTCTCTCCGCCGTGCCCAGAAGCTTCCTCATTTGAGATTCTGCTTCTTCTAGCTGGCCCACTTCCATCAAGGAGCAACCGACGTTGCCGAGGGTCTCGGCTGCAGCGCGGCGATGTCCTGCGTGTTCGAAGGATTCAGCGGAGCGCTGGAATAGCAAGAGCGCCTCGCCAGGTTGACCAGCTGCCTTCGCGATGTGAGCCTTCATAGAGTCCACGCGAGCTGATAGTACCGGGTCGAGCTGATCGTGGAAGGTCTCCAGTAGCTCAAGCGTGCGTGCTCTGACTTGAGATTCCCCGGCGCTGGCAAGATACGATGCCAAGTAGTACTTGCAGTTTAGCCAGGCGTTTAGCAACTCAGGTTGAGCCGGTCTCTCTTCCAGACCTTCCGCGAGTTTGGCGATTTCCTCGTACTTGGCTTGCGGACCAAGCCCATCAATAAGGGCGCTCAACGCCCGTAGAGCCAATTTCGGATCCGTACACTTGCGCCCCTCCTTCGCCGCCCTCTCTGCCTCCACATACTCGCCCTTCCAATACCGCGCCTCGGATTCCACCACCCTCAATTCCGCCAAGTCGTCGCCCTGCGCTCCCAGCTTCACACCGCGCTCCACGCGCCCAAGAGCCGCGGGCAAGTCGTCCACTTCCATCGCCTGATTCGCAGCCACGCGCAGCCAGCGGATGGCGTGCGCGGGCTGCTGGCCTTTTTCGTAGTGGTCGGCCAGGATGATGGCTTCGTGCTCGCCCGAGCGCTCGAGGAAGTCGGCGGCCAGGTAGTGGCCGTTCACTTCGTCCTTCGGGGTCAGCATGGCGTAGGCGGCTTGGTGCAAAAGGGCGTGGCGGAACACGTGCTGGCGGCCGGCGCCCAGGGGCCGGGAGAACAGGATTTCCTTGTCCACCAGGATCTCCAGCCAGCGGTCTATATCATCGTCGCTCAGTTCGTCGATGAGGGCCTTGACCCCGTCGGCGAGGAAGCTCTGCCCGAAGATGGCGGCCGCGCGCAGAACCAGCTTGCAGCCTTCGCCCACGGAGTCGAAGCGAACCTGCACGGTGCCAAGCACGGTGTCGGGAATGGCGGAAATGTCCCCGCCTTGCACGAGGGCGCGGCACAGCTCTTCCAGGTAGAACGGGTTGCCCTGGGCGTGATCGAGCAGCCAGGCCAGCTTGTCAGGGGCCACCTCGCCCAGCACGCGCCGGATCATTTCCTCGGCGGCGCGCTTGCCGAGTGGGCCCAGGGACACACGCTGAATTCGGCGTTCGCGCCACAGGCCATAGAAGCGCTCGTCCACTTCGGGCCGCGCCAGGGCCAGCAGCATGACCGGCTTTTTCTGCAGGATGCGCAGGGCGGAATCCATGTAGTTGGCGCTGGCGAAGTCGCACCAGTGCATGTCTTCCAGCAGGACGAACACGGGGTGGTGCTCGGCCTCGGCCTCCAGCCAGTCCATCCATGCGTTGGTGGTCTGGTCGGCCATCAGGCGGGCGTCGCGGCGCGCGGCCTGCAGTTGCGGCAGATCCTCGTCGGGAAAGCGGATACCGGCGATCTCGCCCAGAAAGGCGACGGTGGTGGGCGCGGTCTGCGGCGGCAAGAAGCGCGAGGTGTGGGCGAAGAGGCGCTTGCGCTGGACGTCGTCGGGCTCGGTGCCGGAAATGCCGGCGGCGCCGCGCAGGGCTTGCGAGAGCAAGCCCAGCGACACGTTGATGCGCATGGGGTCGCCGCGGCCGATGAGCAGCTCGAAGCTTTGCCCGCTGTCGCGCAGGCGTTCCAAGAATTCGTGCGCCACGCGGGACTTGCCGCAGCCGGCGCTGCCGCTCATGACCACGACCTGGCACTCGGATTCCTCGGTGCAGGTTTCGTAGAAGCCTTCCAGCTCGCGCACCTCGCGCTCGCGGCCCAGGCACGGGATCTCGCGGCCCAAGACAGTGCGCGGGACCTCGCGCAGGCCTTTCTCGAACAGCATGCGGGCGCGGCCGTCGGGCTCGACCACGATTTCGAAGCGGGCGTCGAGCAGGCGCTTGATTTCGGGCTCGACGTGGATCGAGCCCAGGTGCTGGGCGCTGAGCAGGTGCACGGCGCGGTTGATGAGGTCGCCGGTGCGCAGCTCGCCCTCGCGCACGGCGTGGCCCAGGCTGATGCCCATGGTGGAATCGGGGCGGGCGGCCTTCAGCTTCAGCGCGCAGCGGGCGGCGCGCATGCCGAGGTCGAGGGGCGTGGCTTGCACGTCGCCGAGCAGGGTGACCACCAGCGAGCGGTTGGCCAGGTAATGTAACTGCGCGCCGAAGGCGGCCACGTCGTGGGACAGGGCGGCCATTCTTTCCTGGTCGGCTTCGGCGTCGGACAGGTTGCGCGCGAGCAGGTTGCCGAGGTCGCTGAGGGTGGCGTTGGGGCTAAGCGGCGGCGGTGGCGCCGAGGACTTGCGCGGCGATACGACGATGACCGAGACCAGGCGGCGCTCGCCGGTGGACACCAGGGGCGAGGCCACCTGGGCGCCGCTGCGCTCCTTGCGGGTGACCGGGTACACGCCGGTGCTGCGCAGCTCGCCGGTCAGCCGTCCCAGTTGGTCGAGGATTTCCAGCATCGACTGGGGCCGGTCGTCGGGGCGTTTGGCGAGCATGCGGCGAAGCAGAACGACCAGGCTCTCGGGCACGCCGTTGCAGCGGCCTTCCACGTCGATGTCGTCGTCGGCAGCCACCCGCGCCAGGGTGCCGGTGGTGCTGTCGGCCATGAAGGGCGGGTCGCCGGTCAGGCATTCGAAGAAGACACAGCCCAAGGAAAAGACATCGGTGCGCGCGTCGACATCCAGCGAGCCCTTCGCCTGCTCGGGCGACATGTACATGGGGGTGCCCAGGGCCGAGCCGGCCTGGGTCAGGCGCAGGGAAGGCGGGTCGAAAAGCCGGCGCGCGATGCCGAAGTCGAGCAGCTTGATCTTCGACATGTCCTTTTCGGGCAAAAAGATGTTGGCCGGCTTGATGTCGCGGTGGATGACGCCGTGCTGGTGCGCCACGGACAGCGCCTCGGCCACCCGGCGGATCATCTGCACCGAGGCGCCCAGGTGGATGGGCCCGCGCCCGAGGCGATCTTCCAGGGTTTCGCCCTGCAGCCATTCCATGGCCAGGTAGTGCTCGCCGTGCGAGGTGCGGCCGTGGGCGATGTAGCGCACGATGGCCGGATGCGCGATGGTGGCCAGGCAGTTGGCCTCTTGCTGGAAGCGCTCGCCGAGCTGCGAGCCGAAGCTGGAGGAGATCTTCACCGCCACGGTTTCGCCGGTGGACAGGTCGGTGGCGCGATAGACCATGCCCATGCCGCCTGCGATGCGCTCGCTTTCTAGGCGGAAACGGCCGTCGATGATGTGGTCTCGGTCGTCGGGAAGCACGCGTTTAGTCTGGCGAAAAAGGTAGGGCCATTGGACCCCAGTCTAGCCGGAATAGGGTTTTCCGCTAAATACCTGGCCTTTCCACAGTTGCCACGAGCGGACCACAAGGCTCACGAATTCACCGACACCGCAAGATCGGGCAGCCTACGCCGGAGAACGTGCAAGTATTGCACGTGCGCTCACCTCCGCACCTGCTCGGATCGACAGGCATAGGCGCTGGCTACCCACTCGCGCCGGTAACCGGGGCAAGCACGACTGCACCTCGCTTGTCCCCGGCGCCCAGGCAGCACAACCCGGCGCCTGTCCACGCGCGCCTCTCTAGCAGGAACGCTGCGGTAGCGAGTGACATGGTGCCCATGGCTGCGCCCGCATCACCCATCGCGACAGAAGGCGCCAGTATGGAAAGCTCGGGGGAATGCGCGAAGAGCGGGCTCGTCTTGGCCCAGGCAAGCTCCTCGACTGATTCGGCGCTGCCGCAACCATCGTGGACCAGTCCCCCGAATGTGGCCTTGGGCATCCCTGCGCCCGCGATGGCGTTGGCCATTGCGGCTTGCAATCCCCTGCCCACGTTCTTCTCGCGGTTGGTTGCGGACGGTTCACTGGCGAAGCCGACCCCGGTCAGAACCGCAACAGCCGCGGACCGCGCCCTTCGGGTGAACAGCATTGCCGCGGCGCCTTCGCCCGGAATAGCAGCGCCGTCAGCAGTTGTGCCACCGCGTTCAACGGCGCGCCGAAGACGAGGCTTGGTCACCAAGCTGTCGACCCCGAGCAGGGCCACCGCTGCCAAGTCGGCCTGGCCAAGCACGGCCAGTGCAAATGGCAAGGCATCGAAGATCGCGGCACGACCCGCAGCAAAGACCCGACACGCGCGCGGAGCGAGCAAAAGTTGGGCTTCTCTTGCCAGGCCAGCCAGCAGTCTATCGCTTTGGCCGGTGAGATCAGGCTCGTCCGTTTCCGACGGAGCGCAGACCGCGAGGCCGATCTTCCGTGTCGCCAAGTCGGCATCGACGGCTTGCCACAAGACGTGCGCGCCCATGAACAGAAACCGGTCCAGGCCCGCGAGCTGATTCGGAATATTGATCCTTGCACCGACAATGGCATCCCTTGAGACCGGTGGAAGGTCATCGAATCGGCGAGCGCCGACGTATATCGCGCCTACGCTGCCGCCGGCGCCGCCGGCCGCTGGCGTGAGCATTCCGATGGAATCGATGGCGACGGGATTCATGGCCGAGCCGGACGCGTACGATCCCACGGATACTCCTTGCCGTTTTCGATGGCTTTGCGCATGCCGGCCGTCAGCTCGCCGATGATGATGCGTCCGAGGGACATGGGACCCTCGGCAAGCTCGGTTCTCGCGCGTGCAACAAGCGACAAGCGCCTTTCCTCGGGCTCGACGATCACGGTGTCAACCGCGGCGACCTCGTCGCTTACCTCGTCGGTGGCGACAAAGGTGACCGGCACTTGCAGCACCGGGAGGCAAATCCGCTCGCGGAGCGCGGTGGTCAGGTTGAAAAGCCGTAGCTCCTCGCCGGGCTCGTATTCGTCGACCTGTTGATCTCCGGGCGCGACGTTGAAGTATTCGGGCGAAAAATCGTCTGGCGGCAATGGGCGGCGATGGTTCTGCCAGCTTTCGTCGTACGTGCCGGCGAGTGAGCTGCGCTGCTGCCAATGCGGCGCGATCGGGCCGAACCCGACGGGGGTTGGACGGGACATCCGTGCTGGCAGCAGATTGCCCGGATCCTCGAAGTTTGGCGCTGGCTTGCCTTCGAGCGTCTTGGGATCCTCGGTTACGCCCGAGCCGACCGGATTGCGGGGCTCGACGCATTTCGGATCGTTCGGGTCGCTGCCGCCGAAGCTGCGCTCCCACGCGATGGGCACGCGCGTGACTGCGCGTGGTTGCGACGGTGCGAGGTCGGCGGTTACGGCTGGAAGCCAGACGCGGTCTCCGAAGACGCGAGCGCGCCTACAAAGACGGGTTCCGAGTGAAAGCTCTACATCGACTTCGGTGATTGGTTTGGGAAACGCGATGGCGCCCGCCAGCAGCACGTCGACTTTCACTTTGGGTGGCGAAAGATCGGACGCACGCAGGAGGCCGGACAATCCCGGTTGGCCTGCATACTCGTCAGCCATCAGCACGGGTTGCGGCTCGATCGGCGTGCACCGGCCCCTTTCGTCCCAGCGGTACGTGGCCTTGACGATGGCGGTCACCTGATAGTGGCCATCGATGCCCGTGTTGACGAGCGGCGCGGCCTGGTGGGCGGTGAGGTTGATGAGCTGGCTCATAATGGCTCCCCTACTTCGCAACCGCCTCTTTGGGCCTTGGTGGATAAAGGAACGAGCCGTCGCCGAGCAAGTCGATCTGGACCGCGATCTTCATGGCTTCGTAGTCTTGCGCCGGGATCCCTTCCAGGAATCGGGCGTGCGTCTCAAGTCGCAGGCGCGTACGCGCGTCCTCGGGCGGGGCCCCTTTGGGGCGCCAATCGTCGGTACCGCCAAGCTCTGTCCATCGCCCGTTCCGGCATCCGAAAAGCTTCAGTTGGACCTTGGAGCGGCACCTGAGCTGGCGGAAGCCGACGTCTAGCTTCAGGCGCCGGTGTCCGTTGTCGGTGTAGAGCTCGCACGTCGGGGTGAAATCGAAGAGAACGTAGTCGAGCGCCGAGATTTGGAGGTCGAGGTCCCTGTGGTAGGCGGCGAGGGTTTTGCCTTTGGTGAAGGGTTCCGCCGCGTCGATATTGTCGAGACGGTGCTTGCCGACGAAGCTGTGCATGAGCCACTTGTCGATGTCGGCCGTGACCAGGCCGGGCCAGAAAACGCTGCCGGCTGTGCCCACGGCGGAGAGAATGCTGCCGGCGGCGATCAGGACCGCGCCGACGGGATTTGCGAAGAAAAGGCAATAGCCCGCGCAGGCCGCAACAGAGCCGACGGCGCCAAGCCCCGGCCAAAGCCAAATCCGATCCGGCGAGTCGCCCGTCTTGGCCTCGTGCAGTCCCGACGCCATCTCGGTTCCATACGCCACCGTTTCCGCCAACGCCCCGAGAGCCCCTAACCCGACAGAAAGCGCTCTCGCCGAAGCGACACGCGCCATGCCCCGGCGAAGGGATCCCTGCGCCTCGTAGGTCGACAGCAGATCGTGCGCTTCCCAGGACAAAGCCCGGTTTTTCTGCAAGTCCGCGATCTCGGCCGCGCTGAGGTGCGTGGTGCCGCTCTTCGCCAGTGCCAGGGTGGACGACAAGAACGAGCAGATGCCGCTCGCAGCGGAAGCCCCTCGTTTGAGCTTGTCACTATCATCCTTCGCGATGCCGTCGAAAAGCGCGCGCAAGGTGAAGGCCACGTTCACGGCATCGACGAGGGCGAAGAGACCGGTCAGCTTGGGATTTTCGCTCACGGCGGCTTTCAGCTCGGCCACGCTCTCCTTGCTGAACTTCATGGGCACCGGCTCCAGGCTCTCCAGCTTGGCGGCCCAGGCGGGCGCCGGCTTCTCGGCCAGGTCCACGACCATTCGCCGCTGCTTCCATTCCGCGAATTCGGTTTCGGTAAGGGCCTTCTTCGCGTTTTCCTCGGCCACGGTCTCAAACCAGCCGGTGTCCGCGACCAGGTGAACATCAGCGAACAGCCGGGCTTGCTTGCGCGCGTAGCTGACCAGGGCGCGCGGCACCTGTCGAGCCTTCTTCGATGAAGACGGACAGCCGGCCGCCACGTCGGCCCAGGATTTCGCCCAGGCGAAGATGGCCTTGGGCAACTTGCGGGTCACCTTGATGGCTGCCGCAGCGTCGAAGATCACCAGGTCGTGGTGCTCCTCGAACCACTCGCGCAGGTACTTGCGCCCGACTTGCGTCTCGTTCAGCTTGCGGGTCGCAACTTCTTTGATACGCGCATATTCCTCGTGGGCGGCGGGATCCTTGGTTGCCTGCACATCCAGATCGAGGGCCAGCATGGCGGGCGACTTCAGGAAGTCCACCACCTTGGCCGCCGCCTGCTCGACCTCGGAGAAAAGCTGGTCGTCCTCCAGCAAGAGGCCGTAGATGCGCTTGCGCTCGGTCTCGTCCAAAAGGCCGCGCAGCTCGCGGCCCCGGTTCACCATGTCGATGCTGGCCAGCAGCGCACGCCATTGCTGGCGCTCGGCCATGGTCGATCGTCGCTTCCACTCGCAGAGCTGCAAGTGAAGCTGGCTTTGCAGGGCCATGGCCTGTCCCCAGGGCGACCAGATCGCCTTGATGCGAATCTTGCCACCTGGGCCTGGCTTGGTGTTCTGCTCGTTCAGCAAGACCATGCGCAGGCCGCGCTCTTCGCTGGCCAGCTTGTGGAACTTGGTGGGATCCTTGTTGTCCGCCAGCTTCGCGATACGCGGCCACACCAGTTGGAATGGCGAGCACAGGATGTAGTAGCGAAGGTTATCGAGCACGTGACGGCCGTCGTCATCCAGCCACAAGGAATCCGCGCCGGGCTCGACGTACGGACGCTTGTCCTTGCCTTTGTGGCGGGCCAGATCCACGCGAAAGTACCACTCGGGCTTGCTCTTGGTCGCCGCCCTCAACAGAGCTTCCTCGCACAGGCGCGACGCTTTGTCGTGGACCTGGAAGACGTACAGCCAGGTGTCGCTGGTCGTCTGCATGGCCGTACCGCCGCGCTCGGGCGGCCAATCGAGAAAGCGAAACCAGAACGGGGTGGTGCCCACGCGTGCATCAGCCACGCTTGTCTCCTTCGGCGGGTGCCGACAGGCCCGCCCATTCCTTCAATTGTTGTTCGGCCACGGAAAACTCCTCAGGTCGTCGCGCCCACTTGGTTCCGGACCAAAACCGTGTATCGACGTGAAGATAGTCGAGCATGCTCTCGCTGCCCCGGTTGTCGCTGACGCAAATCGACCAGTCGTAGAACCAGGACTCGCCACGCACGCGCTTGCCGACTTGGATGCGAATCCGCTTCAGGCCGCGCGGAACCACGGCCACAGCTCGCCGGAACCAAGGATCGGCCCAGAGGCTCACGAAAGCCGTGTAGACGATCGCAATGGCGGACGGCAGCCACATGGGAATCCTTGAAAGCTTCCAGACCAAACTTCCATCAGCCGCGTTGTAACCCCAAACGGGTCCGACGAACTCGTGCCAGAAAAAGGTCCCCATTCCCAAGCCCACGCAGCCCACAACGGCGCCCGGCCAGACAAACCAGCCGGCAGGCGGTAGCACCACCACGACCTCGTTGCCGGTCAGAAATGCCTCGCCGAACGAACGAGCCCACACGAAACGCCGGACCGAGTCCATCATTTCAGCCTGACCCTTCCCGCCTTCCAACAGGGCCTTGAGCGCGGCCCTGGCCGGCGCAAAGGCGCGATCCAAGGCAGCCGCGCCCTTCAGGATGGGCCATGGAAACTGCCACCATCGGCGCAGGAGCGAATACCCGATTCGGTCTACTGAGAACGTGCACCACAAATAGCGGTTGAAAACGAGGCAACAGCTTGCCAGCCGCTCCTGCTCGAAACCCAAACCGCGCATGACGACGATCTGGTCGCCGGGCCGCACGGACACCTCGAAGCGGGGCAAGCAGGCCAATGGCACCAAGATGAAAGTGGTGACGATGAGCAGGATCACGATTGTGCATGCGGCCCAGAAACGATCGAGAAGCAAGTCACGAAGATCGTAGAGGTCGCTGACCGGGGCAATTCTGAAAATGTGTGGGCCGATGGCGATCGCAAATGTCATGGCCAGGACACCGACAAAAGGCAACAGCAGGACCACCCCATGCGCGCTCAACCGTCTTGGTCGCACCACCAAGCACACCTCCTCGGGCGTCGCCTTGCGCGTGAGGAATGTGCGCCGAATGGCACGCAGATCGGCGTCGCTGAAAATGCCGGCTGCTTCCATCAGCCAGTGCTGTCCTCGCCAGAATTTTCGTGAAGCTGGACCTCGTCTTCCTCGTCGTCGGGTTCGATCTGTGCGCACGCAAGCCACGGCGAATGGCCCTCAGGGTGCAGGCCGAATTCGTCCGGCTCCTCAAACTGCCGCTTCTTCGTCGCGGCCTTGGGAAAGATCTCCTCGTAGCTCACGCTCTCGAAGAGGGTCCGCACCGCCTCGTCCTTGCCCAGGTGATGCGTCAGCGTGTAGCTTCTACCGGGCTCCAGGCCGAAGAATTCCAAACTCAAGTGGCGGTCGCCGTGGATGCGATCGTCGGCGATGGTCTTGACCGTGCGATACGAGCCGTCCTTGCTTTCGAGAATGAATTGGTCGTCGCGGCTCTCGGGGTCGTCCACCCGCACGGGCAGGTCGACCCACAGGGATTTCGTGTACGGCACCACCACCACGTACTCCTTGCCGGTGGAAAGCCGCAAGGGACCACCGGGGACGTACGCCTTCTGGTCGCCGGTGGTCTTGGCCGGGCGGCGCTGGTTGATCTCGGCCGCCCGCGCGTCGGCATCGGGCAAGACGATTTCGCAGGTTCCCTTCGGAATCAAGCGCAGCGACACCCGACCCTTGTGCAGGATGCGCCCGCCTACCTGACGACCGTTGGGCGTCTTGATTTGGTAGTGACCCTTGCCGAGGGGCTCGCCGATCTCGTCGACGAACTGGAGCACGATGAAGTCCTTGCCTTCGTGCAGGGTCTGCTTAACCGCGCCCGGCGCCACCGGGGCAGACACGTCCATCGTGGACATCCAAGGCGTTGGCGGCGTGTTGGCCGGAACCTGCGCCAGGTGATTGTGCGTGATGAGGTCGCCGTGGCGCACAGCCGGGTAGCCTTCGATTTCTACGTCTGGAGAGCCGGTCTGAAAGAAGGCCATGCCCTGCGTAGCATGGCTGACCACGCCCCCGCCCGTGCTTCGCGACATCTCGTTGCCGGTGGATTTCGCGAAGAAGGACTTGAGGTGTGCGACCCGCTCGTCGTGGATGGTCACGGTCGCCGCGCAGCCGGCCAGATCAGCCGCGACCACGGTGTTGGGAAGTGGAACCGGAATCGGCCCCGCCGGTGGTCCGGGCGGGCACAGGCAAACATCAGGGAACGCGACCGCCTGGCCCGCGCATCCTTTATAGATGGCCGCGCGACCGTTGATGAAGACTGGTGCTCCCATCAAGGACCTCCCTTCCGCCGAGAACGTATATCGTGGTTCGGTGGATACAGTGCGAAAAACCTTTTGCCGGGATCGGTCGATCGCCACGCTCGGTCGCCAAAGCCACTTGCCATTGCGTCGCAGGAACAGCAGGATGGTGCCGCAATAAGATAGCCATCGTGAGCCCATGCATCGAAGACCAATAATCATGCGCCGTCGAGCGCTGCTACTCATCTTCGTTTCAGCACTTCTCGCCGCCCGCTTCGGCCACGCCGAGAGTGTGGACGCCAAAGAACGCAGGGCCAGGACGGCATGTCTGGCGGGCGAATACGTCGAGGGCGTGCGGCTTCTGAGCGAGCTGTTCGTTTCCACGATGGACGCAACATTCATCTACAACCAGGGTCGCTGCTTCGAGCAAAGCCGCCGGTACGAAGACGCCATCGGGCGATTCCGAGAGTATCTGCGGGCCGGCCGGAAGCTCACGAAGACCGAGAAGGCAGACGCGCGAAAGCACATTGATGACTGCAAGGAATTGCTCGCCAGCGAGAAGAGCGAGAAGTCGCAGGCCGTGCAAGCCTCGCCCGCGGCGGCTCCGCCCGCTCCTCCGCCGCCAGTACCGGTCGCTCCCGCCGCTGCCGTCATCTCGCCTGCAACTCCGGCTACCCAGCCCAGCCAGCCAACGGGCAGCAACGGCGGCTCGGGCCTGAGAACCGCCGGCATCGTGACCGCGTCGGTGGGCGGCGCCGCGCTGGTCGCGGGCATCATCCTCAATCTCAAGGCCGACAGCTTGGCCAGCGATCTGAAGAGTACCGACGGCTACAGTTCGAGCAAGGAATCGGATCGCAAGAGCTATGAGACCATGGGTTGGATCGGTTACGGCCTGGGCGCCGCGTGCGTCGCCACCGGTGCCGTGCTGTACGTCCTCGGTTGGCGATCTGTGGGCGCCACCACCGTCGCATTCGTGCCCGCGGTCGGGCCCGGCCAGGCAGCCGCAGTCGTGAAAGGAGCATTCTAATGAGGTGCTCGACGCGCGGTCTTCTGCTCGGACTCGTCATCCCGGCTCTTGCGATCTTGCCGCTCGCAGGCTGCTTTGACAGTGCGAATACGAACCAGCTCAGTTGCACGAGCGGCAAGTACTGCCCCGGTGGCTACGTGTGCGTTGCCGCGCAGCCGGGATCGCCGGGAAAGTGCCAGAAGTTGACCGATGCCGGGCCCTCCGACACGACGGTCGTTGCGGACAGCGCGGACGGTCGAACCATCACCGACTCAGGAGTTGGGATTGACCCGGGCGCTGACAGCACTGATGACCGAGCCAGCACCGATGGTCCTGTTCCTCCGAGCGACGGACCCACGACGAACGCTGATACATCGGTAGTAATCGATCAGGCCCCATCTCCCGACATTTTTCGAACCAGCCGGATGCAGCGCCGGACCTACTCGCGTCGGTTGATCTCGGCCGCGACCTTCCATCAGACTTCCCCATCTCCCCGCCCGATACCCCGATCGACAGCGCGACGTCCCTGCCTGACACGGGGTCGGATCAGAAGCCGCAGGGACTTGATGTCACGCCAGATCTAACCTATGGCCCGGAAGTTGGACCAGACGTGCCACCTACGGCCTGCGTGATTGGAGGAAACACCTACGCAAGCGGCGCTGCCAACCCCGCCAACACCTGCCAGATCTGCAAGCCGGCGATCTCAGCGTCAGGTTGGTCGAATGCAGATGAAGGGACGTCCTGTAACGGAGGTCAATTCTGCAATTCGGGCACCTGTAAGGCAGGTTGCTTCATCTCCGGGGTCTTCTACGCAAACGGAGCAGCCAATCCGGCGAACGCTTGCCAAACCTGTCAGACCACCTACGCGTTAACCTCCTGGACGGCGAGCATCAATGGCACGAGTTGTGGCACCGGGCAGGTGTGCAGCGGCGGCACCTGCCAGAGCGGTTGCTGGATCTTAGGAGCGCTCGTTGCGAGCGGAACGACCAATTCCTCCAACCTGTGTCAGATCTGCAAGCCGACGGCAAGTACCTCGGCCTGGTCCAACAACATCGACGGTACGAGCTGCGGCACTGGAAAGATCTGCGGTACTGGCACTTGTCAGGCGGGTTGCTACGTGAGCGGCGCGGTCTACGCCCCAGGCGCGCTCAACTCCGCCAACGCCTGCCAGAGTTGCGCCCCGTCGATTTCCACGTCGGCTTGGTACCAGGTGCCGTCGGACTGCGCGACCATAGCCGCACACGGCGACTTCACCTGCGCCACGGCCGGTGGAGCCGTTAAGTGTTGGGGAACAAACAGCGATGGCAATCTGGGTCAGCCGTACGGGCAACCCTCCAGCAGCGCGGTGCCAATTGCGATTAGCGCTTTGGGCGCCAGTGTACAGGCCGTATCCACTGGTGGTGGTTCGAGCCATTCCTGCGCCCTGATTGGCGGCGGGGTCGAGTGCTGGGGGCGTAACGGCTACGGTCAGCTTGGCAATGACACCCCCGGCGATAGCTACATTCCGGTACAGGTAGCCGGTCTAACATCTGGAGTCCAGGGCGTTGCCACAGGGGACACTCATACGTGCGCGCTTCTGAACGGACAGGTTCAATGCTGGGGCACCAACACCAACGGCCAGCTCGGGGTGTCAGCCAGCCAAGGGATTACCCCCCCAGTTGCGGTGGGTTTGAGCGGAAACGTTCAGGCCATAGCGGCAGGCGGCCTACATTCGTGCGCACTGGTTGATGGCTCAGTCTGGTGCTGGGGCTCGAACTCGAATGGTCAGCTTGGCAACAACTCCACCACCGACAGCTACATCCCCTCGCAGGCAGCCGGGTTGGGATCGAATGTTCAAGCCATCGCCGCCGGACGCGCGCACACCTGTGCGATAACGAACGGAAGCCTCCAATGCTGGGGCGACAACTCGTACGGGGAGCTTGGTGACGGAACAACGACGGATCGGTGGGCTCCGGTCCAGGTGCAGGGCTTGTCTGGCAGTGTACAAGCCGTGGCGGCCTCTACGTACCGCACGTGTGCGATCGTCAACGGCGGCGCCTGGTGTTGGGGTTGGAACCTGAACGGGGAGCTCGGCGACAACTCCACGACCAACCGATTGTCTCCAGTTGCTGTGCAGGGACTCGGCGCTGGCGTGCAGGCGATTACTGCAGGCTACAGTCACTCGTGTGCGCTCACCAACGCCGGTGCGAAATGCTGGGGTGACAATTCGTACGGAGAACTGGGCAACAACTCGATGACGAACAGCCTGACTCCGGTTGCAGTGCAAGGTCTATAGATGATCGCTGTTCGTCGCGACGGAGAGGAGGTCCGCAGAATCCCGCTCGACTCGGCCGTCAGGCGGCGATTAGCCATCTTGCTCGTGCTCGCGACCTTGCCGCGTCTTTGGCTTGCTTGGTTCGACCACGGTACCAATCACCCGGACGAAATCTTCCAAATGCTGGAGCCGGCGCATCGCTTCGTCTATGGCTTTGGCATCCAGGCGTGGGAGTTCCGCGATGGTGCACGTTCCTGGCTCCTGCCCGGAATTGTGGCGTTGTTGTGGAAGGGCTTGGCCACGCTCGGGCTATCCGATCCGTTGACCATAGTACCGCTCTTGCGCATGCCCTTCGTCGCGCTCGCCGTCTATGGCGTCTATCTGACTTCGCGCTTGACGACCAGAATAGCGGGCGAAGGGGCGGCGAACTTGGCAGTACTGCTCGCAGCCTTTGCACCCTTGGCACTTCTGCTCGACTTCCGCTGCACCACCGAGGCTGCCAGCGCACCGCTCGTGCTGCTCGCACTGCTCGCGATGGCCGAGGGCAGGGCGGCTCGGGCCGGGGCCTGGTTGGCCTTGCTGGTGTTTCTGCGTCCTACCAACGCGGTCCTTGGGCTGACCGCAATGGCCTGGCTGCTGCTTACTGGAAAGCTCCGGGACAGCGGGCGGCTGGCCTTGGGGGCGCTGCCTGTGACCTTGGCGGGTGGGCTACTCGATTGGATCACGTGGGGGAGCCCGTTTCATCACCTGGTCGAGTACATCCGGTTCAACTGGACGGAATCAGGCGCAGCTAGCTTCGGCGTGGAGGGCCCCTGGACTTATGGCCGCATTCTGCTGGTGACCGCACCCTTGCTCGCGATACTGCTCCTTCCCGCCACCGTTGGGCTGATTCGTAAGTCGCGAGAGGCGCGAGCTTCTCTTCTCGTTGGCTGGCTCTATTTGATTTTCTACTCCGCGATCGGCCACAAGGAGCCGCGCTTCCTGCTCCCCGTCCTGCCTCTCTGGAGCGTTTTGTCGGCGGCAGGAACGGTCGCGTTGGTCGGTCCGTGGCTTGCCAAACGGGCTACTGCGCCTGGTGTGGCTGTTGCCAGCTGGACGGTGGGAGTCGCGGCCGTGTTTCTGTTCGGACTCCTGTACACGCCCCGACTGACCTATGGGGACCTGCGGCCCGCTAGCAGCGAAGGGCAGGATCGTGTTCTGTTCGGCGAGCGTGACGCCGTCAATCGGTTGCTCGCCGAGGCAGGCAAGCGGCCCGACCTATGCGGGCTCTTGCTCTTGGCTGTGGTGCCGAACGAGCTCTTTTCCGGCGGCATGACCTACCTCAATCGCGACGTCCTGCTGGCCAGCAATCCGCCGACCGCAGATGCGTGGTTGTACTTTTCGCAGGCCGCGAACTACGCGATCGCTCCTGCAGGGCTCACGCCTCCCGACTGGCAGCCGGTCGCCCAACGCCGCGAAGCCGTCCTGGTGAGGCGCCCAGGCGGATGCATCGTTGTTCCGGAGGCGGCTCGACCTCACTACACACGGTAGCCAAACGCCGACATATTGAATTGGCTTAAGAGCGTCGCGTCCTTCCGACGAACCTCGACTACGGCCCCTGTGCTTCCATCATGGTCTCGGCTCTCCTCAGGTTGTCGCGCGCGGCGGGATCGTCCGGTTGCAGGCGCACGGCGGTGCGAAACTCGTCCACGGCGGCGGCTAGGCGCCGCGTCTCCGCGAGCACGATACCGAGGCCGGTGTGGGCGCCGGCAAGGGTGGGGGCAAGGGCGATACAGCGCCGAAAGGCCGGCTCCGCCTTGTCGAACTGGCCAACTGCGGAGAGGGCATTGGCCTCGTTGTACAGATGGGTTGGGGAGCTCGGATCCATCGTGGCGGCCGCCGAGAACGCCGCTACCGCTCGATCAGGCTGGTTGATTTGCATCAGCAGAAGTCCAAGGTTGGCGAAGTCGTTCGCCGTCATGCTGTCTGTCGTCAGGTTGGGTGCGCTCATCGACCGGGCGATCGCGCGTTTCACCTCGGCGGGCTGGCTGAGCTCGGAGTACACCTGTGCGAGGTTGACGTAGGCTTTCAATCGGGTCGGGTCGTGCGCCAGGCATGCCTCGTAGTCGGCGGCTGCCGCCGCGTACGCGCCGTTGGCCTGCTCTGTATGACCCAGGTTGTGATAGGCAAACGCCGCGTCCGGGTTGACGTCGATAGTGTGGTGGAGAAAGTCCGAGCTTTGGGTCCAATACCGCGTCTGACCGAACGACAGCGCGGCCAGCGCGACGAGCGCCACGGAAATGGCGCCCACGACGACCTTGGTGGGCTTGAGGTAAGCGGCGGCATCAGCGACCACGAGCCCGACGCCGATCAAGGCCAGATAGGCATAGCGGTCGGCGACCGTTGAGTAGCCTTGATAGGCGAACGGTACGATGCCTGAGGTCGGTAGCAGGAACGCCAGGAATATCACCGTGCCGAGCCACGTAATGGGCCGTCGGTGGCGGATGCGGTAGCAGAACAGGAGCAGGCCGAGCGGAATCGCCCACGCCAGGTAGCCCAATACATGCGACATCGCGAAACGCGGCGTTCGGCCATAGTCGACACATAGGTCGATCGGCACGAAGGTCTTGAAGAGGTAGAAGGCCAGGGCGTCCCCGGCGATGAAAGGACGCTGCCACCAGAGGGACTGCCCCGAGGCGGCGATGGCTTGGACCGAGGTCGTGATCAGCGCGAAGGGCACGGCAAGAGCCGCCCAGACCGACGCGGCCACGGCGGCGCGACGCCAAGACGTCCCAAGAACGATCCGATCGATCGCGAGCGCGACAAGCGGCAAGACCACAGCAGCCGGCTTGCAAAGCATCGCACCTGCAACGAACACGGCCGACAGGGCGAACAGCACGCGCGATCGGGTGGTGGCTCCGTCGGAGGTTCGTCGCCCAAACACCAGTAGGTTCAGCGCAAGCAACGCGAAGAAGCTACTGCTCAAACCGCGAAGCTCGGAGATCCAGGCGACGCTTTCCACCTGAAGGGGGTGGAGCGCGAACACCAGGGAAGCGATCAGGGCCGCTGCTCGGCGTCGGGTGAGCTGCTGCAACAACAAGAAGCACAGCAGTACGTTGGCAGTGTGAAAGGCGACGCCGACGACGTGAAAGGCGATGGGGTCGAAGCTGACGGTGTGGCCGATCGAGCCGTCCATGTGCGTAGGAGCCTGAGCAAAGCGCGCGGTGGCGGCCAAGATCGTGTAGGCGAGAGGTACGTAGAGCTGTTCGTAGGACTGTTGCCAGAGCCTGGCCAGGTTCTGCAGGGTCGGCGGGTTGAGGAAAGGGTTTGCGTAGACGTGAATGTCGTCGTCGAATCCTACGAAGCCGGCCGAAAAGATGGGCAGGTAGACGCCCGCGACCCCTCCGACGAGGGCGAGACCGATGAGCATGACATTCGCGTTCCGTTTCATGACCAGGCGGAGGGGCCAACGATGGCGCTTTCAGCGGCAGCGCGCAAGCAGCGTCAACCGTCAGATTCGTGTCACCGAGGGCACCCGCGCCGATGCCGGGTCAGATGGTGTTCGATTCTTCCCAGGGTTCGAGCCATGTTTTTTACTCAGCCGAGGCGTCGGGGTGAGGTAAAATACGTCGCTTTTCGCAGCTAGGAGAGCAGGTAACCCAAGAGAGGTATTTCGATGTTCCGCATCCTGAAATCCGAATGGCTTGCCCCCAAGGTCCGACGGCTGGAAGTGGAAGCGCCCCGGGTGGCAGCCCGACACCGTCCCGGCCACTTCGTCATCGTGCGTGCCTACGGTGGCGGCGAACGCATTCCACTCACCATTGCCGACAGTGACAAACAGCGCGGCACCATCACCCTGGTGGTACAGGTCATCGGCGCCACAACCGAGCGCATGTGCTCGCTGGCGGCCGGCGATGCCTTGAGCGACGTGGTCGGACCGCTCGGCAAGGCGACGGAAATCGAAAACTTCGGGCACGTGGTCCTGGTGGGCGGCGGGGTGGGCACGGCGGTCATCTACCCGCAGGCCGGCGCGCTCAAGGCCAAGGGCAATCGGGTAACGGCGGTGATGGGCGGCCGGTCGAAGCCGTACGTCATCTTGGAAGAGGAATTGAAGAAGATTTGCGATGCGGTCTATCCCTGCACCGACGACGGCAGCTACGGCTACAACGGCTTCGTGACCGGCAAGCTGGGTGAGCTGATTGCCGACCCGGCGCTGCCGGTGAACGCGGTCATCACGGCGGGCCCGGTGCCGATGATGAAGGCCATCGCCAACGTCACGCGCGAAAGGAAGATCCTGACCATCGCGTCGCTGAACCCGATCATGGTCGACGGCACCGGCATGTGCGGCGGTTGCCGGGTGACGGTGGGCGGGAAGAATCTCTTCGCCTGCGTGGACGGCCCGGAATTCAACGCGCACGAGGTCGACTTCGCTTCGCTGACCGACCGGTTGACCGCGTACCGCGACCACGAGCGCAGCGTGTGGGCCAAGCTGAAGGACGATCAAGACCACCAGTGCAGGCTGCAGGCCGCCATGGCCGAGCCGCACGCCGAGTAGCGTAACCCCCGGTTTTCAAGCAAGAGGTTCCCATGAAGGCTTCCGAACGAATGAAGATCCAACGGGCGGCCATGCCCGAGTCCCCGGCCGACGAACGCGCCACCCATTTCCGCGAGGTGAATCTGGGCCTGCCGCCCGAGCTGGCGGCGATGGAATCGAAGCGCTGCCTTGCGTGCAAGAACCACGAGTGCGTGGCCGGCTGCCCGGTGGGCATCGACATCCCGGGATTCATCGCGGCCGTGGACCAGGGCGACCTGGAAAGGGCGGCGAACATCCTTTACACGGCGAACGTTCTGCCCGGCATCACCGGGCGCGTGTGCCCGCAGGAAACCCAGTGCGAAGAGCTGTGCCTGGTGGGTAAGAAGGGCAAGCCGGTGGCGATCGGGTACCTGGAACGCTACGTGGCGGACTGGGCGCGTCTGAATTTGAAGCGGTCCGTTCAGTTGGCGCCGTCCACGGGCAAGAAGGTGGCGGTGGTGGGCAGCGGCCCGGCGGGGCTGACCTGCGCGGGCGAGTTGGCCAAGCTGGGCTACGACGTAACGGTGTTCGAGGCGCTGCATCGGCCGGGCGGGGTGCTGGTGTACGGCATCCCGGAATTCCGATTGCCCAAGGCCATCGTGGACCAGGAAGTGAAGACGCTGCAGGACATGGGCGTGAAGATCGAATGCAACGTGGTCATCGGCGCCACCATGACGCTGGATGATCTATTGAAAGAGCAGGGATTCAGCGCGGTCTTCGTGGGCAACGGCGCCGGGCTGCCGGTGTTCCAGAACATCCCGGGCGAAAACCTGAAGGGCGTGTATTCGGCCAATGAATACCTGACCCGCGTGAATCTGATGAGCGCATACCTGGGCGCGAAAGCGGACACGCCGGTGTTGCGCGGCCAAGGGGTGGTGGTGGCCGGCGGCGGCAACACGGCCATGGATGCCGTGCGCACCGGGCGGCGCCTGGGCGCGGAACCGGCGGTGCTGGTGTACCGGCGGTCGGAAAAGGAAATGCCGGCCCGGGTGGAGGAGGTCCACCACGCCAAGGAAGAAGGCGTGCGTTTCGAGATGCTGACCAACCCGGTGGCAATCCTGGGCGACGAGGCGGGCTGGGTGCGCGCGGTGCGCTGCCAGCGCATGGGCTTAGGCGAGCCGGATGCGTCGGGCCGTCGGCGGCCGATTCCCATCGAGGGCAGCGAATTCGAGATCCCGTGCCAGGTGTTCATCGAGGCCATCGGTACCAAGTCGAACCCTTTGCTCACGCAGGCGACGCCCGACCTTGCACTTACCAAGTGGGGCAACATCATTGCCGACGAGAACGGCATGACCAACTTGCCGGGCGTATTCGCGGGCGGCGACATCGTTCGCGGCGGCGCCACGGTCATCCTGGCCATGGGCGACGGCAAGAAGGCCGCGGCGGGAATTCACAATTATTTGAGCGGCAAGAACTGAGCGCGCTCGCCCCTCACCCCGTTCACGATGTGCGATCACCTCGCCCCGCGCAGCGCGGCTGGTGAGTGGGCGCGGGCAGCGGCTGCTGCTTGCGCCCTTTGCGCGAACAGCTTGGCTTGCCACAGCCAGTCGAGGCGCTGGCGATAGGTGAGCCTGCTCCAGGCGCGGAGTTGCTCGCGCTCGTGGTCCGCCCACGCCGTGCGCTGTCTGGACTCAGCCATGGTCAGATCCGAGACCAACGATCTCCTCCAGCCGACGAATGTCTTCCTCGTCCTTCGGCCGGCCGGCCTTACGCTTCAGGGCGATGAGATCCGCGACGCTGGCGATCGGCACTTCGATCGACCCAAGGGCGGCGCGCACGCAGCGCGCTCGGGCCTCGTCGAACGGAAACGGCTCTTCCACGAAGATGTCGACTTCGGTGGCAGGGTGGTCTGGGCTCCAGAGTCCGAACACGACAAGGTCCTTGTCTTGGACCCACTCGCGACGCTTTTCAGCGTCGGCGAAATCAAGGCCCGACACGGGAGCGCGGGGCCGGTAGCCGAGGGAGGCCAAGGCCTCCATGGCCGCGACGACGTTCGGACTATCGAGGGCGACGACCAGATCGAGGTCGGCTGTAAAGCGCGGGCATCCGTGCAGCACGACCGCCACGCCGCCCACCACCAGGTAGCGTACCTTGCGCCTTTCAAGCGCTGCCAGAATGAGGTCGAAATCGCTTTCGGTCGCCACCGGGCAATTATAGTCTGCCCTTGTGCTGACCGCGCTACTGCTTGGTGCCGGAGCTTCACGCGAGCTGGGAATGCCACTGCGCTCGGACGTGAACGCCGAGCTCTTGGCGTGGCTTGGCCCGGATTCTCTGCGTCGGTTGAACGCGACCTGGCGTGCGCGCGGCTTCGGCCACCCCGACGAGGTCATCGAGGACGTGGTGCGCCGGCTTGATCCGGAGACCTTCGACTACGAGACCCTGCTTCGGCACCTTGAGGCGCAATACCTCGAAGACGCGCGCGAAGGCCACGCGGCCGCCTACCACGGGCTTTACGCGTGGTTGGCGCAGTTGGTTTCGCAAATGCTCTACCGGCGGCAAGTCGAGCGCCGCGATTCGTATCGCGAGGGCCTGCAGTACTTCCAGGGGTTGGCGCACCTGGCGCGGGACAACCGTCCGCTGTGGATCTTCTCGCTCAACCACGACGTGCTGGTGGAGTGTATCGCTGCGCTGTTTGGCGTCGAGGTCAGATGTGGCTTCTCGCAACGCCGGATCGCGCTGCCGTGTCGAAATGCCTCGGGGCAGGTCATCGCCGCGTTGGGGGCCGACTTGCTTACCGATGCGGAGATGGCGAGCGGGCAGCTTGGCTTCTTCCCGGCCGGCTCCTTGGGCATCAACCTGGTGAAGCTGCACGGGGCGCTGGACGTCTTTACCCTGGGCGACAGCCGCGATTTGATTCGGCTGGTGCCCGGCGAGGACACCTTCGACAGCATCATCGACGCCTTGCAGATCGCCAACGAGGGCCTGCTCGATCCGAACTTGGTGTCGAGCCTGGTGCCCGACGCACTGGCGGTGATGAACCGGATTCCCTATCTCGACGCGGAAGACAAGCCGCAGATTCTTGGACGCACCCTGCTGGCGAGCGCGGCTAGGCTGACCGATCCGTATCCTCAGCTCATGCAGCGGCGCTGGCTTGAGTACTTCCGCGCCAGTCTTCACGGCGCCCTACGCCTGGTCGCCATCGGCTACGGCATGACCGACGGTGACGTGAACGAAATCGTGCACGAATGGCTTTGTGCCAGCGCCGCCCGTCGCCTCGAGGTCGTTGCGCCCGGCATTGCCAGGGTTCCGCCGTTTCTTGAGGCGCTGGCCGCCCAGGTTGGCCTGACGCCGATGTCGACGACGATCTACCTGGAGCAGTTCGTGACGTCCTGACCCCGAGCCCGTGGGTAAACGGGACCTCGGCTGCGCAATTATTTACCCTTTTGGCCTGAGCCCACGGCCGCGTCGAAGATAGCGACGAAGATGACTGATTTTTCCTTTGCCGTCGCCTAGGCAACGCTGCAGATTTGTGCAAGAACCACGCAGGCGGTGGCGATGGTTCTCGCGGGTTTCAAATCGCGCTGGAGGTTCATTTCCATGAAGAACAGAATGTGGAAACTGTTGTTCGTAGCAGCGGCAATTGGACTTGGCGGCTGCAACCTCAACAAGACCAGCTCGGTGAACACCCCCGCGGACGATGCTGCTCCCGTCAAACCGCAAGGGGGCCAGGACGACGCCGCCCGCGATGCCGGCAGCACCATCAATCTCGACGTGGTCGCCGCAGGCGACGGAGAGCAGCTCTATTGCACAGGCGGCAATACCGCCAACTGCATTCCCGCCGTGTGCGGCAACGGCAAGCAGGAAGGCAGCGAAGAATGCGACGACGGCAATGTCCAGGCCGGTGACGGTTGCAGCTCGGATTGCAGGCAAGAAACCGATTGGATCTGCGTGACCCCAGGCCAGCCCTGCCAGTCGACCGTGGTTTGCGGCGACCGCCGAATCTCCGGTGATGAGGCGTGTGACGACGGCAACACCGTGGGCGGCGACGGCTGCTCCGCCGACTGCAAGACGGTTGAAGACGGGTGGACGTGCCCCGCAGCCGGCGTGCATTGCCAACCCAAGTGCGGTGACGGCGTGCTGACCGGGCGTGAAGAGTGCGACGATGGAAATACTGATTCGGGAGATGGCTGCAGCGAGGCTTGCAAGGTCGAGTCGGGATACGCCTGCCCTGATGCCGGCAAGCCCTGCCACAAGACGGTCTGTGGCGACGGTAACAAGGAAGGCGGCGAATCCTGCGACGACGGCAACACCATCCCGGGCGACGGCTGTACTGTCGATTGCAAGGCCGAGCCGGTCTGCACGGGCACGGACGGCTGCACTTCGCCGTGTGGCGACGGCCTGAAATTGCCCGATGAGGAATGCGACGACGGCAATCAGCGCTCGGGGGACGGATGCTCGTCGGACTGCAAGCTTGAGCCGGACTGGCAGTGCCAGCAGGAGGTGGAGGGTGCCAATTCCGATTTGGTGGTGCCCGTCATCTACCGGGACATGATTCCGCAGACCGCGACCATTACGGATCCGCCGCCGCACCCCAATTTCGAGGTTCCGCAGCCGTCAAATCGGGTGGTGACGGGGATCGTGCAAGCCACGCTCGCGGCCGATCGCAAGCCGGTCTACAACGATTCGGTCAACACGGCTCAATCGATGACCACCAACGCGACCGATTTCAATTCTTGGTACCACGATTCAAACTATTCAAAGGTCATCATCGACAGCCTGACCCTGGCCCGACAAGGCAACGGTACCTTCGTCTACGACAACTCGGGCACCTACGCGAACGGGGCCTGGACGACGCCCGCGTTCTTCCCGCTCGACAACCGCGGCTGGGCCACGCCGCCCGACGGACCCGAGGTTCCGTTCCTCGGAACTTGCGACCTAGACAAGGCCAAGCACAACTTCAGCTTCACCAGCGAGCTTCGTTATTGGTTCGAGTACAAGGGTGGCGAATCGCTCACCTTCGTCGGTGACGACGACGTGTGGGTGTTCTTGAACGGCCAGCTCACCGTCGATCTTGGCGGCGTTCACGTGGCCTCCACCGGGACCATCACGCTCAATGCGGCGACCGCGACGCAATACAACCTCACCGTCGGCAAGGTGTACGAAATCGTCATCTTCCAGGCCGAACGCAGGCAGTCGCGGTCGAGCTACAAGCTGACGGTGGGGCAGTTCAGTCGCACGCACACGGTTTGTTCGCCGAAGTGCGGCGACGGGATCATCAACGGCACGGAAACCTGCGACGACGGCGCGCAGAACTCAGACACTGCCTACGGCGGCTGCACCACCGACTGCACGCCGGGCCCGTACTGCGGCGACGGAAAAGTGGACACGGCGTTCGGCGAGGAGTGCGACGACGGTGTGAACCTGGCGAAGTACGGGCAAAAGGGCGGCTGCGGGCCCGGCTGCAAGCTGGCGCACTACTGCGGCGACGGCAAGGTTGACGGCACGGCGGGCGAACAGTGCGACAACGGAGACAAGAACGGCGACATCGCCTGCACCAGCAGCTGCCTCGTGTCCCCGCCCTAAATTGTGCCGCTTCTCAAAGCGGACCGAGCATCGCCTGCCTATAGATTCTTGCGAAGGTCGGTCAGCGAGGTTGGCCCGGCGTCGGGATGTTCGGCGAGATACGCGTCGATGAGCTTCAGCAGACGCTTCTTTTGTGACGCCGTCATCTTGGGCACAGGCGCCGCCTTGCTTTCGTGTGCGGTCTTCTTGTCTGTCTTTCTGTCTGTCTTGTCCGACGCCGCAGCGGTGTCGTCGTCGCTGGTGTCGTCTTCTTCCCGGCTGGGCTTGGCCGCTTGCTTCGCCTTCGCCTCGGCCTTTTCTGCTTGGGCCTTCTCTTCCTGACGGGCCTTCTTGGTCTCCTCCTCGATCTCCTTCTGCAGTTTCTTCTGCCGCGCTTCCTCGCAGCCCTTGGGCTCGCATTCGCCAGGACAGCCGCACTGTGCCTTCTTCTCGCAGAAGCAGGCGTTGATCTCGCCGTAGCAGCCGCAGGCGTTGGTCGGATGCTTTTCGGCGCGGGCAGGACGCGAGATGGCCGATGGCACCGTCAATGCGGCGCACAAGATCAATTGGATCGCAAGCTTTCTCATGGTCGGTCGTTCCTCTCCTTTGTGCTTGCCGCCGACAAATCGCGTCGCTCGGCCGAGCTGGCTGCATGCAGCCAACCCCGCGCAACTCTTATCCGAGTCGGAACCTGCATGCAACGCGGAGGTGAAGCCGCATTGCATAGAGGTTCGCGAGCCAGCGCGAACGACGCGCTCATGAGCAAAACAGTGTCTCAACACTGTTATTGGCGGGGGCGGTAGCCGTCGTGCCTACCCGCTGGCGGCAAGAAGGCATCCGGCGGCTGCGGCGGGTAAATCGCTACACACCTACGCCTGCAGCGAAGCGTGCGGTGATTGCGGGGCGCCGGCGCCGGTGATCTCGACCGGCACGGACTCGAGGGTTTGCTCCAGTACCTCTTGAATACGCTTCACAAAGGAAAGCTCGAGATCCTTGCGCACGCTCTCGGGGATGTCGACCACGTCCTTCTGGTTGCGCTCGGGCAGGACCACGCGCTTGATGCCGGCCCGGTGTGCGGCCAGCACCTTTTCCTTGATGCCGCCCACCGGCAGCACGCTTCCCCGCAGGGTGATCTCGCCGGTCATCGCCACGTCACCGCGCACTCGCCGCCCGGTGAAGAGCGACACCAGCGCGACGGTCATGGCCACGCCCGCCGACGGACCGTCCTTCGAAACCGCGCCGGCCGGCACGTGCAGGTGGATGTCCACCTTTTCGAAGTCGGGCGAGATGGCGAACTCGTCGACGTGGGTTCGCACCCACGACAGTGCCGCGCGCGCCGATTCCTTCATCACGTCGCCCAGGTGACCGGTGAGGATCAGGTTGCCCTTGCCGACCATCTGCGAGGCTTCGATGAACAGGATGTCGCCGCCTGACGGCATCCAGGCAAGACCGGTGGCGACGCCGGGAACCTCGGTGCGCTCCGCAATCTCCGAGAAGAACTTCTGCGGCCCTAAGAGATCGGCGATCCTGGCCGGGGTCAGCTTGGGTTCGTAGGTCTCGTTTTCCGCCACCTTCACCGCGATACCACGGATCACGTTGGCGACCTCGCGTTCCAGGTTGCGCACACCGGCTTCACGCGTGTACTGCTCGATGATGGTGGTGAGGCTCTCGTCGTCGAAGACGATCTGCGCGTCGCTGAGGCCGTGCTCCGACACTTGCTTGGGCGCCAGGTGCCGCTTGGCGATTTCCAGCTTCTCCTCGCGCGTGTAGCCCGGAATTTCCAGGACCTCCATGCGGTCGAGCAGCGCGGGCGGGATGGTGTCGAGAGTGTTGGCGGTCGCGATGAAGATGACGCCGGAGAGGTCGTAGTTCACTTCCAGGTAGTGATCCGAGAAGGAATGGTTCTGTTCGGGATCGAGAACTTCGAGCAACGCCGCAGCCGGGTCGCCGCGGAAGTCCGAGCCCAGCTTGTCGATCTCGTCGAGCATGAACACCGGGTTCCTGGTGCCCACCCGACGCATGCCCTGGATCACGCGACCGGGAAGCGCGCCGATATAGGTGCGGCGGTGTCCACGAATCTCCGCCTCGTCGCGCACGCCACCCAGCGACACGCGAATGAACTCACGCGAGAGCGAGCGCGCGATGGACTTGCCGAGCGAGGTCTTGCCCACCCCGGGCGGTCCGACCAGGCACAGGATCGGGCCTTTCTTGGCCGGGGCCAGCTTGCGCACCGCCAGGTACTCCAGCATGCGCTTCTTGACCTTCTGCAAGTCGTAGTGATCGGCGTCGAGCACGGTGCGGGCCTGCTCGAGATCAAGCGTGTCGGTGGTCTGCTTGGCCCAGGGAAGCTCGACCAGCCATTCGAGGTAGGTGCGTTGAACCGTGTACTCGGCCGACGATTGCGCCATCTGACGAAGCCGGTCGAGCTGCTTACGCGCAACCTTGGCCACGTCGTCGGACATCCCGGACGCCTTGATCTTCTCCTCGAAGCTGTCGAGGTCGCTGCCGTCCTCGCCTTCGCCGAGCTCGTCCTGGATCGCCTTCAGCTTCTGCCGCAGCACCGCTTCGCGCTGGTGCTTGGAAAACTCCTCGCGGACTTGCGTGTCGATCTTCTGCTTGACCTTAATGAGCTCCACCTTGCGCTGGAGAAGCACAAGCAGCCGACGCAGCCGCTCGGCCACGTCGACCTCGACCAGAAGCGACGCACGTTCCTCGGCCGACAAGTCCACCGTGGCGGCGGTAATATCGCCGAGGCGCGCCGGATCCTTGTTTTGATCGAGGATCTGCGCGGCCTCGTCGGGTATATCGGGCGAGATGGCGATGAGTTGCTTGGCCACGTCGTAGACCGCCATGCCAAGGCCGTCGATTTCGATGGGATCCTTACGGATCTCCACCAGCGGTTCGTACGCGGCCACTAAGAAGGGCTTTTCCTGCACGAAGCCGGTCACCCGCCGACGTTCGATCCCGCGCAAGACCGCGGTCACGCGGTTTTCAGCGGCTTTCACGATGCGCACCACCTCGCCCTCGACGCAAATGCCGTAAAGGTCGCTGCCCGCGGGTTCCTCCACGTCGGCGTCTTTCTGGGTGCCGACCAGAAGGTGGACGCCTTTGCCCGGCAAGCTCTCGATCAGTCGCAGCGACGACAGTCGTCCGATCTCGACCGGCATCACAGCGCCTGGGAACAAAACCAGGTTGCGCAGGGATAGAAGGGGCAGCGTTTTCGGTGCTTCAGGCGGGGTCATGCGTCTCTCCCAAAGTTAGGCGGGGAGGCGGCTGACCGCAAGCCCGTCGAAAGGAAAAATCGCCGCGGAATCCGCGGTGGCTGGAGTAGCAGGTGTGGCTTTGCGCACATCAAAAACCTCTTACTTTCCCGACCTTTCCGCGGCGTTCGAGCTCTTCGATGGAGTCTCGGGCGGATTTGTCAGCCGGATCGAGCTTCGGGACCACAATCTCGATGCGGCAAAACTGGTCGCCACGGGTTCCGTCCTGGGCCTTGATGCCCTTGCCGCGCAGGCGCAGCTTGGCGCCGCTGGAGGTGCCGGGTGGAACCGTGATTCGCACCGAGCCGTCCACGGTCGGAACGTCCACTTGCGTGCCCAAGATGGCCTCGGCGAGAGAAAGCGGCAACGACAACTCCACATCGTGGCCGCTCCGGCGCAAGTGGGGATGAGGGGCGACGGTCACGTCTAGAAAGAGGTCACCGTCGCGTCCGCCCCTGGGCGCCTGGCCACCTTGGCCGGGAACCCGCAGACGCGCGCCGGTCTCGACGCCCGGCGGGACGTTGACCTCGACCGATTGCCTGGTGCCAGTTCGTAAGCTTCGGCGCGTGCCCAAGGCCGCTTCGTTGAAGCTCACTTCCAGCGATGCTTGCATGTCGGCGCCGCGGCTTGGGCGCGTTCGGACGCGTCCCCCACCTCCGCCCGTCCCGAAAATCGACGAAAATAGGTCGCCCAGGTCCCCAAAGCCGCCGCCACCGGCGCCACCGCGGAAGTCGCCGAAGATCTGCGAGAAGGCGTCGGCGTCAAACCCTTGCGGCATGCCATCGGCGCCTACCGGCGCGTGGCGGAGCCGATCGTATTCTTGTCGTTTTTTCTCGTCGGAGAGCACGGCGTAGGCGTCGCCGACTTCCTTGAACCGCTCCGTCTTCTTCTTGTCGCCGCCGGTGGCGTCGGGATGGTTCTGCTTGGCCAGCTTGCGGTAGGCCTTCTTGATGGTGTCGGCGTCCGCGCTTTCAGGGACACCCAGTATGGCGTAAAGATCCTTCATCTCAGCGGCTGCTTTGCGCAGTCTCCTTCGCCTTGCGGTGGAACGCGAGCCCGTCGTCGGTCCGGTCGACCACGACGATGTCGCCCGGCAAGAATGCACCGGCGATCAGTTGCTTGGCTAGCGGGTTCTGCAGGTACGTCATGATGGCTCGTTTGAGCGGCCGCGCACCATAGGTCGGATCGTAGCCCTTGTCGGCAAGGAAGTTGCGTGCGTCGGGTAGAAGCTCGATACCAAGGTCGCGTTCCACCAAGAGCTTGCGGAAGTGCTCGATTTGCAGGTCCACGATGTGGTCGATGTCGTTGCGGCTCAGGCGCTCGAACACAACGATCTCGTCGACGCGGTTCAAAAACTCGGGCCGGAAGGTGTGGCGAAGCTCGTCCATGGCGGCTTCCACGTCGGGGTGCTCGCCGAGCAGTCGGTGGCTGCCCACGTTGGACGTCATCAGGATAACCGTGTTCTTGAAGTCCACGGTGCGACCCTGGCCGTCGGTGAGTCGGCCGTCGTCGAGGAGCTGTAACAGAACATTGAACACGTCGCTGTGGGCTTTTTCGATCTCGTCGAACAGCACCACCGAATACGGCCGACGCCGTACCGCCTCGGTCAGCTGTCCGCCCTCGTCGTAGCCGACGTAACCGGGCGGGGCGCCGATCAGGCGCGAGACCGAATGTTTTTCCATGTATTCGGACATGTCGATGCGGATCATGTGGGTCTCGTCGTCGAACAGGAATTCGGCCAGGGCACGCGCCAGCTCGGTTTTTCCCACGCCGGTCGGGCCGAGGAAGATGAACGAGCCGATGGGGCGATTGGGATCCTGTAGGCCCGCGCGGGCCCGGCGGACGGCGTTGGCCACCGCTTCCACGGCGGGGTTCTGCCCCACCACGCGGTGGTGCAGACGTTCCTCCATGTTCCCGAGCCTGGTTTGCTCGCCCTCCAGCATCTTCTCCACAGGAATGCCGGTCCACTTGGACACGACCGCAGCGATGTCTTCTTCGGTGACCTCTTCACGCAAAAACGATCCCGACTTCTGCGCAGCCTTCAGCTCGTCGTTCTTGGCGGCGAGCTGCTTTTCCAGCTCGGGCAGGCGGCCGAAACGCAGCTCGGCGGCGCGGTTGAGATCGCCCTTGCGCTGCGCGAGCTGCGATTCTGTCTTCGCGCCCTCGATGTCGCCCTGAAGTTTCTGGATCTCGACGATGACCCGCTTCTCGCGCTGCCAGACCAGCTTCATGGTGGACGCCCGCTCGCGCGTCTCGGCGATTTCCGCTTCCACCTCGGCCAGCCGCTTGCGCGAGGCCTCGTCCTTTTCCTTGGACAGCGCGGACTGTTCCATCAGTAGCCCGGTCAGCGCGCGTTCGAGCTGATCGATAGGCTCGGGCAGCGATTCGATTTCCATCTTCAGGCGGCTGGCCGCCTCGTCGACCAGGTCGATGGCTTTGTCGGGCAGTTGCCGGCCCGAGATGTAGCGGTGGGAAAGCCGGGTGGCCGCCACCAGCGCGGCGTCGCGAATTCGGATCCCGTGGTGAACCTCGTAGCGCTCCTTCAGGCCGCGCAGAATCGCGATGGTATCGGGAAGCGACGGCTCGCCCACCACCACCGGCTGAAACCTGCGTTCCAGCGCCTTGTCCTTTTCCACGTACTTGCGGTATTCGTCCAATGTGGTCGCGCCGATGCAGCGCAGATCGCCGCGTGCGAGAGCCGGCTTGAGCATGTTGGCCGCATCCACCGCGCCCTCGGCGCCGCCCGCGCCTACCAGCGTGTGCAGCTCGTCGATGAACAGGATGATCTTCCCGTCGGCCGCGGCGATCTCTTTCAAGACCGCCTTCAAGCGATCCTCGAATTCGCCGCGATACTTGGTGCCCGCGATCAGCGCGCCCAGATCAAGCGCCTGGATGCGCTTGTCCTTGAGCGATTCTGGCACGTCGCCCGAGGCGATCCGCTGCGCGATGCCCTCGACGATGGCGGTCTTGCCCACGCCGGGCTCGCCGATCAGGACCGGGTTGTTCTTGGTTCGCCTCGACAGCACCTGCATGGCCCGGCGCACTTCCTCGTCGCGGCCGATCACCGGATCCAGCTTGCCCTTGCGGGCCAGGTCGGTGAGGTCGCGCGTGTACTTGGCCATCGCCTGGTAGCGCTGCTCTGCCTCGGGATCGGTCACGCGCTGGTTGCCGCGTACGTCGGCGAGCGCCTTGAGTAGGTCGTCGCGCCGCACCCCCGCCTCGCGCAAGATAGCGCTGGCGTCGCCCACGTCCTTGGCCAGCATGGCCAGGAACAGGTGCTCGCTTGAAACGTACTCGTCCTTGAACACTTCCGACTGACGAGCCGCCTCGTCGAGCAAGTCCTTGAGCCTGCGACCCACGAAGCCCTCGGCTGCAGCGCCGTGCACCTGGGGCTGCTTGGCCAGCGCCTCGTCGACCTTGCGCGAGATGGCCTCGACGTCGGCGCCGAGCTTGCGCAGAACCGCCACCACCACACCGTCCTCCTGGGTCAGCAGGCACCGCAGCAGGTGCTCCGGTGTCACCTCTTGGTTGGCGCGCTGGTCGGCCAGGTCGCGGGCAGCGGCCAGCGCCTCCTGCGCCTTGATGGTGAGCTTGTCGAGTCGCATAGGTCCCTAGTAAACACGGGGCGCACAACGACAAGGAAACGCTACTTGCTGCGCGGTATTGCGAAGGCGATCGCCGACCGCGCGGCGTAGAGAACCTCGCCGCTTCGCGACGCTCGCGCGCCCTTGCGCAGGTTGACGCGTTTCCCAGCCTGCTAGCCACTGTCTCGCAGGTGGGTGTAAGGATTCGCAGGTTTGGGGCATCAAGCATGCAAGCGGATCCGCACATGAGGCGTCGCATGGCCATAGCAAGCAAGCCCGCCGGTAGCGAAGCACCGGTGGCTGATCCGATTTTCTCGCTCTACGACCAGCATGCGACCCAGGTGAAACGGTGGGCGCGCCGGCTGGCTGGCCCGACCGCCGACTTGGAGGATTTGGTCCACGACATCTTCCTCATTGCGCTAAAGAAGGGATTCCACGGTCGCGGCGAGGCCTCCGTCGAGACCTGGCTGTTCCACATCACCCACCACGTGGTTCGGGGCAAGCGACGGCGACGCCGGCTGCGGGAATTCTTGCTCGGTCGCCACCGGGAAGTCCTGGTGCCGCCGTCGCCCGACAGCCCTCTGCAAGAGATGGAACGCCGGGAAAGACACGCGCGCCTTTACCGAGCCTTGGATTGCCTCCCCGACCGCTATCGCACCACGCTGGTCCTGTACGAGATTGAAGACCTCACCAGCGAACAGGTGGCGGAATTGACCGGGACCACTGTGGGTACTGTCTGGGTGCGCTTGCACCGGGGACGGCAACGGCTGATCGAGCTGCTCGCGCAGGAGGACGTGCCATGAGCGACGTTGATGAACGCCGGCTTTCCCAGTTGTCCCCCGGCGAGGATCCGCATGGTCTGGCGCCGCTCTTCCAGAGTGCGAAATCCGCGCCCGAGGAAGAGCTGCCCCGGCTTTACTGGCGGCTCCGCACCTCGCTCGGCTACCGGAGGACGCGCCCTCGACGGATCCTGCGCGTCGCCTTGACGGCTGGCTTGGTGTTCCTCGCTGGGGGCGCAGTGGGTGCGGTGCTGCGGCCGTATTGGGGCAGCAAGCCTGGCGTGCCGGCTGCAAAGCCTGAGCCGCCAGCCAAAGCCGCATGGCAGACGGCACGAAACAGGGCCATTGCCAGCGCGGCCGACGTGCAACCGGCTCAACCTGAGGTTGTCCCGGACGTTGCAAGCGCGCCGCCTCTGGTCGAGCCCATGGCAAAGCCGCTGGCGCCCCGCCGCGCCTTGCAGCGGGTGGTTTCTCAGACGGAGGCCGTGCCACCTTTGCCCCAAGTCGCGACGGCTCCCCAGCCTCCGTCGCCGGTGGCCATCGAACAGGGCATGCTGGCGCAGAGCCTGACCTTGCTGCGAAAAAAGCGGGATCCACGGGCAGCGCTTGCCCTGCTGGACGAGCATTCCCAGCGCTTTCCCGGCAGCGCGCTTGGACCCGAGACGGCCATGCTTCGCTCGGAGGCGTTGTTGGGCCTGGGACGAAATGGCGAGGCGCTGTCGGTACTGGATCAGCTTTCGTCTGCATCGATGCCGAACCGTAACGACCGCTTGGTCCTGCGGGGCGAGCTGCGTGCGGCTGCTGGACGATGGCAGGAGGCTCGGGTGGACTTCGAGTCAGTGCTTTCCAACCTGGCGTCGGGGACGGCGGAGGCCAAATTCCGCGACCTACGCGAGCGCGCTTTGTGGGGCCGGGCCTCGGCGCGCAGCCACCTGGGCGACGATGCCGGGGCGCGCACCGATCTGGCTTTGTATCTGCGAAGCTTCCCCTCCGGACGATTTGCAGGCCAGGCGGCGATCCTGCTGCAGGGGACGCCTTGAGACGGAACCTTCGCATGTGGCTTGCCGCCCTTCCTGCGGTCATCGCGGCCAGCCCACCTGCCAGGGCGGAAGCCAACCTGCAAGCCGACACGGGAGCCAACCTGATGATCCGCAGCGACGGCGACTGTCCGAGTGGGCCGGCGGTTATTGGCGCGCTGAGGACGATTCGCCCCGACCAAGACTGGGCCGGGCTTTCTGCCGTCATCCAGGTCATGGGCGATCGCGCGCAGGTCACCCTTGGCCAGGACCCGAACAACCGTCGCGAGATTGCGGTTCCCCCTGGCTGCGCGGATCGGGCCAACCGGCTGGCCTTCGTGATCGCGGTTTGGTCAAGCGAGCTGCCCGCGCGGCCCACGGGCGCGCCCAGCCTGTTGGTGGCCGTGCCCGCGCCAGCGCCCGCGCCACCGACCACCACACCGCTGCGCGCATCGACCTTTGTCACCGAGGTTGGGCTCTCCGGCTTCTATTCCATGGTGGCCGGCTGGGCTCCCGGGGTCGAGGTCGAGGTCGGACGCCTTCGCCGCAAAGGGTGGTGGGGCGCCCGGGTGGTGGCTGGCTACCAGTCGACGAAGTCGCTGCGGGTCGATATCGGCGCCAGCTACTATGACCGTGCCTGGTTCGGTGCAGCCTTGGTGCTGCAACGAGAATGGCGGTATCTCTTCCTCGCCAGCGACTGGGGCTTGCTGGGGGCTTTGATCCGGGCGCACGGTGATGGGTACTCGCAGGACCAATCTGCTTCCGGTCTGAACCTCGGATTTGTCGCGGATGCCCGCGGTGGCGTACGACTTGGGCCTGTTCGCATCTGGGCCGACCTGTCGCTGTATCGCTGGGCTCGCAAGGAAACCATCCAGGTGGATCCTCTGGCCGCAGGGGCCGCCACCACCTCCACGCTGCCCGCGTGGGACGCGCACCTGGGGATGGGTGCCAGCATGGTGTTCGACTAGGGGTTCGATCATGACCAAACAACGAAGCCTTGCGACAGTCGTCATGTTTGCGACCCTGGTGCTGCCTGCCTCTTGCGAGCAGACCCTGCGCACGGGCAAGGTGGGCAACACCCGCAATGCACCGAACCCGGATGGGACCTGCTTGGCCGGACTGACCGTCTGCGGGCAGGGCGCCTTTGCCCGGTGTCTGGACGTTCAGAACGACCATGAACACTGCGGGACCTGCGACAATGCCTGCCTTCCGGGCATTGCCTGTGCCGCTGGCACCTGCCAGCAGGTCGCCTGCGCCGGCCCGGTCACAGTGTCCCCACAAACCGTCCCGGGTAGCACACTGGAGGGCTCCCACTACTTTGGCGACGTCAATTGCGACGGCATACAAGATCTCGTTTCCTTGGGGACCGATGATGGGGGCGAAAGCACGTTCCAAGTCGCGCTGGGTGAAGCGGGCGACGGCTTTGCTGCGGCGACGACCTATCCGATTCGGCGGTCACCACCGAATTACATTGTGGCCATCGCGGTTGGGGACTCCAATGGAGACGGCTGTCAGGATTTATACATCCTCGATCAGGACCTATCCTCCACTTCTTCCATGGAGCTTTGGCTGGGCCACGCCGACGGTAAGCTTACGTTGGCCGGGGACACGGGGATTGCTGAGGTGGGGTGCTCGGATGCGGCCATCGCCGATCTGAACGGGGATGGAAGATTGGACCTTGTCGTCAATCTATTCAATACCAATGGACCGACCGTGTTCCTCGCTGACGCCGACGGAGAGCTTCACGTTGGAACCAGCAATCCTGCATGTGTCGGGCAGCTAACCGTGGTGCGGGATTGGAATGGGGACGGCTTTCCCGACCTAGTCAACCTGGAGCAAACCCTTAGCGTGTGCTTGAACAAGGGGAACGGAACCTTCGACGACGGGATGGACTGCGGCGTTGCAACCTCGAATGCGATTTACGTCGGGCAGCCCTATCAGGTGAATGCGGTTGGGGATTTCAACCGCGATGGACACCCGGATTTGGCGAGCGCGCGGAATAACACCGTCGATGTGCTTCTGGGAATGGGAGGGTGCCAATTCCAGCCCATGGTGGAATACCCGCTGAGCGACGTGATCCTGGCGCTCACCAGCGGCGACGTGAACGGAGATGGGTTTCTCGATCTCGTGGCCTTGACGAAAGACGGCACCATCTCCCTCTTGCTGGGCGGGCCGGACGGGGCGTTTCAGGTCCTTCCGCTTTTGGTCGGACGTACCGCGGGTGGCAGCCTCCTGGTGGGCGATGTCACCGGAGACGGCAAGGCGGACATCGTGACTGTAGGTACCACCACCCAAATCCTAGAGAACACCTGTCAATGAGCGTCGAAGGGCACGGACGGCTCGCTGCATTTTCGGCATCGATATGCGCGCATCTGCGGCTTGTCGTCGCTGTTGCGGTGATGGAGTGGCTGGTCCAGGGATGCGGCCGAAGCTCCCTCGTCTCCATGGACGCCGGGGAGCCGCTCGGAACCCCGACCTCCACCACCGCCGGTGGCTCCGACGCTTCCTCTGCCACCTTTCAACCAACCACCGACGGCGGATGTGCCGCGGGATTCACCGCTTGCGGCAGGGGTGCAGCGGCCCGCTGTTACGACCTCAGCCGCTCTGTCGACCAATGCGGACAATGCGGAAACACCTGCGCACCCGGCATCGCGTGCCAGTCGGGGAGGTGTCAGCAGTATGCTTGCAAGGGCGCCCCGACCTTCAAGGTCTTGCCTACGGTCCCCGCGGCGCCGTCGGGCTCCCCCAGCTCTTTCCCCTCTTACTTACCGGTCCTGGGGGACTTCGACGGCGATGGCAACTTGGATTTTGTCGGCCAACCTGATGGTGACGTTCCCATGGGGCTCATGCTGGGCAGGGGCGATGGGACCTTCGAAGCCCGCGCCTTGGCCCCGGCCTTCTCGCGCGCTTGGATGGCGGCGGCGGCAGACTTGAACGGGGACGGAAGGTTGGATCTGGCGACCATCGACACGGAGGCCGAAGCCGCGGTCACCGTGCGTTTGGGCAATGGCGACCCGGCAACGTTGTTCGCACCCGCGACCACCTACCCAACCCCGTCTCCACCAGGCAGCCTGCTCCTGGCGGATTTGGACAACGACGGACATGTGGACATGGTGGTCGCCGAGACACAGCGCCTGACCCTGTGGCGGGGTGGCGCCGACGGGCAATTTGCCGCGCCCGTCGATCTCCCGGTGGGCTTGCCTTCGCCGCCAAGCTTGCCGAGCTCGGTGTCGAGCGCGTACGTCTTCTTCGCGGCGGATTGGAACCAGGATGGCGCGTTGGATCTTGTCTACGGCACATCCACCCTGCGCATGTTGCTCGGGCGCAGCGATGGCACCTTTGACAAAGAGATCGCCTGCGGCCTCGCTTTGGACAACTTCCCATCGCTTGGCTTCAACCTTCTTGCCGACTTCGACCACGACCAGAAGATCGACATGATCGTGGGCACCAAGGTCTTCCAGGGTATGAATGGTTGCAACTTCTCGACCTCGGTTGCGATTCCAATTCCACCCGGGCCGCCGGAGATGATTGTAGATGCTCTCGGGGTAGCCGACCTCAATGGCGACAGCAACCCCGACATCGTCGCCGCGCAGAGCGAGTCGACCACCGAGGAGAAGAGCTATGTCTCGGTATACCTCGGCGACGGCCGCGGCAGATTTGCCCCGCCGCTGAGCTTTCCAAATGGCTTCGGTTTCGGGTACAACTATCTCCTCACCGGTGACCTCAACCACGACACCAAGTTGGACATCGTCGTGACGACGTCGGCCGGCTGGCAGGTGCTGCTAAACACTTGCCACTGAATCGATCGGCGACCGTCGGCGTGCGATAACCGCAAGCCTGCCTGGCGGGAATTGGCCAGATGACCGGACTCTGGCCTGCGCAGGTATCCATCTTGTAAATAGGATAAAAGAACTCCTATTTTAGTTGATTCGAGCTTAGTCTTCGGTCTACTTTCGTGCCGAAACGTCGATTGTTTCATCGGGCTCTATTCCATCTCACGAGGAGACATCCATGCGACGGTCGTCCGCATTCATTGCATTGTCGAGCCTTCTGATACTATCAATGTCCTGCGCGAGCTCGTCGTCGAGCCCAGGCACCGATGCCGCTGCGGCGGGCGGCGCGGGTGGCACGAGCAAGGCCACGGGTGGCAGTTCCGGCTCCCCGACAGGCGGCCGGACTGGCAGCGGAGGTGGGGCAGGCGGGGCCGCGACGGGCGGGGCGGCAGGCTCGGGGAGTGGCGGAGCGGCTGGCGCTGCGGCAGGCGGAGCAGCGGGCTCGGGGACGGGTGGGACCTCTGGCTCCGCGGCAGGCGGAGCAGCGGGCTCGGGGACGGGTGGGGGTGCCGGCGGCGGCGCGGGAGGAAGCTCGGGCATTCCGAGGGACGCCGCGATGGATACACCCCAGGTTGACGCCAGCCCTGCCGACGCTGTCATGGAGACAGGCGGGGGCGAGGCCGGACTTTCTGGTCCAGCGGTGCGCGGCGAGTACCTGGTCAACAACGTTCTGGGTTGTGTGAGCTGCCATACCCCGCAGCTGGCGGGCGGCGGTGGTGTCGACAACAGCAAGTTTCTTTCTGGCAACGATTGCTTTGCGAAGGATTCCTCGGGCGGATGCCTTGCCAGCGCCAACCTCACGAATGACAGCACCGGCCTCAAGGACTTGACCGACACGCAGATCAAGAGCGCGTTTACCAAGGGCATCGATCCCGAGACTGGTCCGGACGGTGGCGTCCAGTACTTGTTTGCGCAGATGCCGTACTACCAGTTCGCGAGTCTGACAGACGACGATGCGAATGCCATCGTCGCCTATCTACGAACCGTTCCTGCGGTCGTACACGAGTCGACCAACACCGGCACCTTCGCCGTGCAGCCCTCGGCGGCGCAGTGGCTTCCTGTCGCTCTGGCGGACCTTCCGAACGCAGGCGCCATCGACAGTGGGGCGACGAGCGTTTCCAACGGCAAATACCTGGCAGCGCTCGCTTGCGCCACTTGCCACACCCCGAACACAGCGGCTGCGGCGCCCCTGCAACTGGACGCGACCAAGGCGTTCATCGGCGGCAAGAAATACAACACCACCGTCGCAGCCCTCGACGGCGGCTCTGGCATCGATGGCGGCTCGACCACAAAGGAGATTCAGAGCAGCAACCTGACACCGGACTCGACCGGCCTTCAGGGTTGGACGGCCCTCCAAATCGTGACCGCCATCAAGTCAGGAAAAGATGAAGCCGGTCGTACCATCTGCTCGCCCATGAGACCGCTGCCCAACATCACCACGCAGGACGCTACGGACATCGCAACCTACCTACTCGGAATTCCGCCCGTAGCGAATCCCAACATCAGCGAAACCTGCGAGTAGGTTCGACTACCTGAAGACCTCCAGGGCCTCGTCACGAGCGGCACGCAGATCGCTCCACAGCGACGGTAGGGTGTCGGCGCTGAGCCCAGCGGCGACTCCGTCGGGCGACACCGCCAACCGCTCGACCCACGGTGAGCTCGCCGGGCACCCTTGCCCAAGCAGCCAATCGACGACGTCCGCCAGGCGAAGCAGATCCAGCGCGCGAGCCCATCCAGTCGCGCTGCAATGCCCGCCTTTCGCTTGGTGGTGCCAGGCGATGAGCTGCGGTATCGGCGCGGGAAGGTTCCAGGACTTGAGCACGTGGGCGCCGAGCAGACCGTGGTCGAAGCCCCACAGGGATTGCTCCTTGAGATGAACGCTGGATGGCACCATCTCTCGGACGACCATATCGGCATACAGCTTGTCGCCGGTTTGGAGGATCAGCAGTTTGCCGATATCGTGCAGAAGACCTGCCAAGAACACTTGGGACGATATTGATCCGCAGTCCAGGCTTACCGCCAACTCGCGCGCGACGACAGCGGTTCCCGCCGAGTGATCGCGAATCCTTCGCCCGACGCCACCGAGATCGTCAAACAACGCCATCGCCGACATGGCCATAGCCAGTCCGCTGACGCTGGCCGCGCCAATACGCAGCACAGCCTGGACCACCGAGGCACAGGGCCCGAGCCCACGGTAGCCGGCCGAGTTGGCCACCCGCAGAATCCGCGACGCCAACGCTGGGTCCAGCTCGATCGACCTGCAAACCTCGCGAAGGTCGAAGTCCGGCCGCGAAACCTGCTCGATCAGGGTTTGCACCACGGCGGGAAACGGCCGCACGCCCTCGAAGCGTCCAAGCCGGGCTGCCAGGCTGCGCGCAGCGCGAAGATCGGTTTCGCTCGGCGGCGCGCCATCAAGCCAGAGATCCGTGACCTCGGCGAGATGGTTCGGAAGCGTGGTAGAGGTTTCCACGACCTCCTTTTCGGCACGTCCCACGGAAAGGTTTAGCCGGGACGAAGATGCGAGACGGACGACGTACTCCAATCGAGTGCGTTTTGGTGACCCCGCCGACGTGGGCTCCGGCTATAGTCCCGCCACAGCAGCGTTCTCGACTCATCCACCGGACATGTCGTTGTGAAATTCGCGAGCTTTGCGCAGGACTGGCTCGTGGGACCACGCCGTCCCCTGCTGCTCGGGAGCATCACGAATTTGGATCTCAGGAGCACGACTCAGGGCGACTACGATATCTGGGTCGACAATTTCCGGGTTGAGCCTGCCGTGGCGGACGGCTTGATCGACGACTTCACCAGCAGCAGCGCGCCCTTCGCCGGCTATTGGTGGAGCTCGGCTGGAACGGGAGCGACAGCGACCTTCGTGACCGCAACCGACGCCGGCAACCCGGCTGGCCACTTCTCCGGCACCACCCCCTGGGACAGTTGGGGTTTGGCTGGCAGGTCCTTCACCACGCCTGTGGATCTGACGTCGTCGACGGGGATTTCGTTCGACGTTCACGGCACGGCCAAGCTGGGCTTCGGCAGCGGGGCCAATGCCCTGATTCCCAAGAACAACGCTGATTGTCCGATTGGGACGGATCAAATCCCCACCGACACCTGTGCCATCGACAAAGGCTTGCTCTTTTCGCCCTACACCGATGGCTACGCTGGCGCGGCGCCTGACCTAGGCGCATTCGAGTCGGGCAAGCCGAAGTGGACCGCCGGGGCAACCACGGTCGAGAACTGGTATTCATGCCCCGCTGGTCCCGCCCCAGCCGACTGTACCATTACACTCGACGCGGGCACCGACACCGCGGGCGGCGGCAAGGACGCATGGCCGACAGAGGGAGGCGCCGACGGAAGCGGGACCGTGGACTCAGTGATCTCCTTGGGCCCGATGGATGCCAGCGCGGCGGGCTCTCCCGTGATCGTGACTGCGGATGCCGCCCCGGACGCACAGTCACTGGATGGAGGAGCGGTGGGGGCTGATACTGCGGCAGCCAAGGACGCCCGTGTGGTGGATGGGCCGACGGACAGTCGCGCGGCCGACGTACCGTCGAGCGCCCCGGCTGACGCGAGCAGCGCGGACAGCGCGGCTCGGGATAGCCGGCGGGACAGCCAGACATCCAGCGCCGCGCCCGTCAAGTCTTCAGGCTGCGGGTGCCGCGTGGGCGGACGGGGCCGCGCTCAATCGAGCTTGCCGTTTGTCATCTTGGCCGGCTTGCCCTGGATTGTGATGGCCCGGCGTCGGCGTGGCTTAGCCGGGGCGGTATTGCAAACAGCTTGGCCCGGACGGGTTCGTCGAAGACGATCGCGACGGTGCGACCTTCCATGGTCACCGGACCGATGGTCACGTCTTCCCGATGCCACACGAGGACGCCGTCGACCGGCCGCCAGTCGGAGAATCGCGTGACGTAGGGAACCTCACCGCCCTGCGACGCTTGCACGCCTTGCTCCCAGACCCGCAGGTGCGTCGTGCGGTCGAAGCAGATCTCGATGGGCGTGCCCTTGCTCTTGCGCAGCCCGACGCATTCCGAGGACTGTCCCGGCACCGCCTTGGGCGGCAGCACGGACTGAACGCCTGCGTAGATTTCGGCCAGATGCCATTCCGAGTTCCAGGCTGCGGCGATGCGAACGTCTTCGGCCTCGGCATCTTTGAGCACCCGCAATCCGCCGATGGGGTCTTTGGCCCAGGCGATACGACCGTCGGAGCCGCGCAGGAAGGTGCCCATGCCGGGCATTTGCGACTCGCTGTAAAGCTTCCCTCCCTTGGCGATCCGAGTCTCTTCGCTGCTGACGAAGTGCATGGCCTTCACCGAAACCTCGCGCTTCACCCGCACGCTTTTGTGCTTCTTCCAAAGCTTCTCCTCGCCGATGGCCTTGGCATAGTCGGCCAGAATCGTCTTGGCATCGCGCAGTGGCGTCGCGGCAGCGGCTTGGGCGCGCGCTTCGGTAGCGGGGGCGGCGTCGATGGCGAGAAGCAGTGCAACGAGCGCGATCATGGCGACGATGCTTGGTCGGAAAGCTGGCCGACGTCAAGCGCCGTGAGTCCACTTCACCGCGTCGCCGCTTGCAGAGCTTCCTCCATGACCGGGTCGTGGCCGGCGAGCAGGGCGGCCCGGGTTTCCATCACCCGCCGATCAGGCTGCACGCCGCGGCCTTCGATGGCGATGCCCTTGGGCGTCTTGAAACCGGCCACCGGGATTTGCATCACCGCGCCGCCGGGGAGCGCCTCGATGGTCGAGCCGAGCGCGGCGCCCACGGTGTTGTCGCCCACGACGATGGCGCGCTTCGCTTCCTGCAAGCCGGCGGCGAGAATCTCGGAAGTCGAGGCGCTGCCTTCGTCGGCGAGAATGATGACCTTGCCGGCGAAGGGCTTGCTGTCAAGCGACGGCGCGACCACGAGGTCGTTGGCGAAGTCGCGGAATTGGATCGTGCCCAGGCTGATCTCGTGCGAAACCAGGCGAGCCGCGAGTGGAATCGCCATGCCGCCGAACCCGCCCGGGTTGCCGCGCAGATCGAAGATGATGGCCTTGGCGCGGCCGCGGCGGAAGCCTTCCACGGCCCTTTCGACCTCGGCGAGGATGGGTTGCAACAGGAAGAAATTGAAGGCGATGACGCCCACGTCGCCCACATGTCCAACATGAACCTCGGGTACGATGGGCGGCATGAGCAGGGCTTGCACCGCGGGCCGGTCGGGTGCATCGCGGGTCAGCATCGCCTCGTGCGGCTGATCGTTGCCGTCCAGGAATCTGATGCTGACCCTGGTGCCGGCGGGACCGGACAAAAGCTGCGCGGCCCGACGGCGCAGGCGGAAGCGTTCTTCCACGGGCCTCAGCGCGCGAGGGGAGAGCGGCAACGGAGACAGGCTGCGACCGCCGACGTGCGTGACCAGGTAGCCGGGGTGAATGCCGGCGCGCTCTGCCGACGAGCCGGGCCGTACCGAAAACACGGTGGGCTTGCTTTCGATGTCGCGTACGATCAGGCCCGGATCGCCGGTGCCGGTGCCAACCTCGATCACTTCTGCCGCGCCTTTCGCGACCGCCGGCGCGGGTTCGGGGGTGTCTTCCTCGGTCGCCTCGCCCGGGCCGTGCAGCTCGAGGTGCGACTGTCCGGTCGTCGCCAGCATCTCGTTGGTCACGCGGTAGAAGGTTGGCTCGTCAGGGGCGGCCATGGCGAGCGGCTGGTACTTCGCGCGCGCGGCTTCCCATTCCTGTCCCACCAGGGCCTTGTCGAAGTCCTTGTCGCGCACGGCGGTCCAGGCGGCGGCAAAGATCGCCTCGCGAAGCTGGAGCTCGACCCGCCCCGGTCCCATGGCCGCCCGCGTGGTGCTGTTCTGACCTGGAAGCGGCGTGAACGGCGGCGGATCCGTGGGCCGGGCGGCGTCGGGCGATGCGGCTGCGGTCGGAGGTTGCGGCGGACGGGTGGCGCCCGCGCACGCGGAAAGCGCAAGCAGGAAGACAGGCCAGGGCCGAAGGAAGATGGTCATGGGATAGGTATTCTACCGGCAAGGAGAGTGGGGCGCGACGACATGCCAGCGGTTTCGCTGCTATGCTGGCCTCGCCATGGGGCGCATCAGCAAGCACGTGAAGAACAAATTCGTGGCGGGGCTCATCGCCGCCATCCCGGTCGTCGTCACCGCGTTCCTGGTCTTCTATGTGGACAGCATGGTGCAGAGGGTAGTTCGGCTGCCCTATCCCTTCCTCGGCACACTGCTTTCACTGGTGATGATCTATTGCCTGGGCGTCTTCGTGACCAGCCTGTTGGGGCGCTATCTCTTGCGCACCTTCGATCGGCTGCTGGAGCGGATCCCTGGGTTGCGCGACCTCTATCGCACGTGGAAGCAGTTGCTGGTGACGCCGGATCTCGACTCGGGCATGTTCGCGAAAGTGGTGCTCCTACCCGACGAATCGGGGCAACACTTCTTGCTGGGCTTTTCCACCGGTCGTCCCATCGGCGAGGCCGGTGATCGGCTTTGCGTGTTCGTCCCCAATTCGCCGAATGCGATTACTGGCCGCCTCTACTTCACCAGCATGAAGCATTGCCACTTCCTCGACGTGTCGTCCAAGGACGCGCTCAAGACGGTGGTGTCGAGCGGAAATTATCTGCCGGCGGGGTTCGCGGCGCCCGTCCCGCCGGCATAACACTCCCTCAAATGATAGGCGGTGCGAGTCCCCGGCACTCAGGGGGCGACGAGCACACGCCGTTTGTGGCATACAGATGGGGATGCCGCACATACCCGGACTCAAGGTCGTCCGTTCCCCCATCGATGGCTACGGGGTCGTCGCCATACGTCCATTTGTGGAAGGCGAGCTCATCGCCGAGGTCGACGGCGTGGGCTGGCGGATCGAGGAGGACGTGGACGATCGCTACTCGCTCAAGATCACCGACGAGATCCTCTTCGACATGGTGGATCAGACACGCTGGATCAACCATTCCTGCGACCCCAACGCCGGCGTCGAGGTGGGCCTTCACCCGAACGGCCAGCCCTGGGCGCGCATCGTCGCCCTGCGGGAGATTCGCCAAGGCGAAGAAATCGCCTACGACTACGCCTTTCCCGCCGAGCTTGCCGAACCATGCCGCTGCGGATCGCCCAAGTGCCGCGGGCTCATCATCGACATGGACGAGGAGTAGACACCGGCCGGTTCTGGGCGCTCACGTGGCTAATACCGGACCCTGCCCACCACACCGGCGTACGCGGCAAACGGCGAATTGGCGTCGGGGCAGTCCACTCTTTCGCGCACCAGAGGAACCGACGCATCGCCTGCCAGCGCCTGGTAGAAGATGGCATCGTCGAAACCGGCCTGGGCAGCTTCTCTGCGGGTGGCGGCGAAGTAGACCGCGCGCGGCCGTGCCCATAGGATCGCGCCCAGGCACATCGGGCACGGCTCGCAACTTGCGTACAGATCGCAGCCCTCAAGCTTAAAGGAACCGAGCGCCGCACACGCCGCGCGGATGGCTTGTACCTCGGCGTGCGCGGTCGGGTCGTTGGTGGCGACCACCGTATTGGCGGCTTTCGCGATGACCACGCCGTCCTTGACCACGACCGCGCCGAACGGCCCGCCTTGTCCGGCCGTCGCACCGCGAATCGCCTCCGCAATGGCAAGGCCGAGAAAGCGCTGCTTGTCCGCGTCCGGCGGCGCGCTCATGTCCGTGCTCCGAAGATCGCGGTACCGACCCGGACGATGGTGGCGCCCTCGGCGATGGCGACTTCCAGGTCGTGGCTCATGCCCATGGAAAGCTCGTCGAGGGTGACGTTCGCGCGTACCCTGCCGCGCTCGGCTTCTTGCAGGCGGCGCAAAGCGGTGAAGTGCGGTCGCGACGCTTCGGGGTTTTCGTCGTACGGGGGAATCACCATCAGCCCCTTGCAGCGCACGTGGCTGCGGCCGGCGAAGCTGTCCAGAATCTCCGCCAGCGTCGCGGGCGCGATGCCGCTCTTTTGAGTTTCGCCGGCCACGTTCACTTGAATGAGGCAATCCTGAATCACGCCCAGCGCGCCTGCCTTTTCGTCGATGGCGCCGAGCACGTCCGCCGATCCCACCGAGTGCACCAGGGCCACCTTGCCGGTGACGTACTTCACCTTGTTGCTCTGCAAGGGGCCGATGAAGTGCCAGCGAGGCGCCGGCAGTCCGGTAGCCTTCACCAAGTCCGCGACCGCGCTGTGCTTGTCGCGAAACTCCTGCCCGTAGTTTTCCCCGAAATTCGCCTGGCCTGCTGCAAGCGCGCTGATAACGTCCGCGGGCAGCACCGTCTTGCTGACCGCGAGCAAGGTCACGCTCTCCTCCGGTCGGTTCGACGCCGCGAGCGCTCCGCGCATGCGCCGACGCACTTGCTGCAAGTTGGCCGCGATCTGCTCGGCCCTGGTCACGGCGAAACCCCGAAGGCGTGCGGCGGGTAGCCGGGCAGGGCTTCCAGGGCGCGCAAGTCCGCCAGCACTTCGGCGAGCGGCAGCCCGACCACGTTGCTGAAGGATCCGCGCAGGTCGGTCACGAAGCAGCCGGCGATGCCTTGAATCGCATACGCGCCGGCCTTGCCACGCCACTCCCCCGAGGCCAGGTAGGCGGTGACCTCCTTCGCATCGAGCGACCGGAAGTGCACCTGGGTACTGACCAGACGTTCGACCATCCGTTCAGAGAAGCGGATGTGATACGCGGTCAAGACCTCGTGCCGACGCCCGGCCAGTTGCCCCAGCATCTCCGCCGCCTGCGCTTCGTCGGCGGGCTTGCCGAGAATCCGATTGCCGAGCGAGACGATGGTATCCGCCGCCAGCACCGCCAGCTTGGGGCCACCCAGCCGAGCCACCGCCGCGTCGCCCTTTTCCGCCGCCAGCCTGACCGCGTAGTCCCGCACCGGCTCGCCGTCGTGCACGGATTCGTCGATGTCCACGGGCTCCACGGCAAGCGCCAGCCCCACCGACATGAGCAGCTCACGCCGTCGCGGCGACGCCGAGGCAAGAATCAGATCCGGAGTGCGTTGCAAAGTGGCGGAAGTATAGCGCCGTTTCTTGTCAATACGCCGTGGTCTCGATGCCTGTGAGGTCGGCGTCGTACACCTTCACTGCGGCTCTGGACGCGGTCGTGACGGTCGATCCGTTCGTGAAGGCTATGCTGGCTTTACGCCGACCGCGGAGTCCGGAAGCCCCAGAAGCCTGGCACAGTTGACGAACCGCTGGACATCAGCCATCCTGGCTGACACAGACCATCGGACAGCGTGCTCCGACCTTTTGCACGCCGTCTATCGAAGATTCGTCGGAGGAGCGCAGTTGTGGCGAGGCCCTACATCGTCAAACCAGGTGACTGTCTCTGTAGCATCGCCGCACGGTACGGCTTTGCCAGCTACGAAGATGTCTACAACGCCTCAGAAAACGCAGAATTCAAGAAGAAGCGGCCCAACCCGAACCTGATCTACCCTGGGGATATCGTCATGATTCCGGAGATTCCCCCGAAAACCTACAACTTGGCCACCGGCAGGCGCCATCGCATCGTGGTGCCTGTGCCCAAAGTCGTGCTGCGAATCGACGTGCCGGTATCAGAGCCTCACTTCTACGAAGTTGTGGTCGGCAAGGCGAACAAGAGTGGTCGAACCGACGAAGGAATGCCGATAGAGTTTCCGATACCTGTCACGGCCACCCGCGGCCACATCGATCTTTGGCCTGCCAAGGAAGGCAACGAGGCAGCCAAGGAGGAACTGTTCACCTGGGACCTTCTCATCGGTCATCTCGATCCCATCGATGAGATTTCGGGAGTTCAGGGACGCCTGGCCAATCTTGGTTACTATAACGATCCGGTCGATGGCAGCGCTGGCCCGTCGCTGGGACTCGCCATCTCCCAGTTTGAAGCCGACAGCGATCTGGAGGTAACCGGGGACGCTCGGAACAAGGCCATGCAAGACAAGCTCGCCCAACTCCATGACGGGAGTTGAGGCTAGGGGCACGGAAAAACCAGAATGGATCGGGTCGTCTACTCAGTAGAGCTTCGCTTCGAATCCGCCCTCCTTCACAACGCCGCCGGAGGGCCTGGAGGTGAGGTGTACTTCGTCGCCGAAGCGGCACAAAGGCGCATGCGGAAGACGCCGCTCTTGAAGGTTGGTAGCGACTCTTCGGTGCCCTTCCATGGGGTAGGATTTCAATGGAGCCTAGAAATCCCGGACAAGTTGACCCAGGTGCCAGTGAGCATCGAATGCTGGAAATACGATGCTTCGGGGGCTGACCGGCTGCTCGGCACGCTGAAGCTCACGGCGGGTGCTCCCTATTCGACCACCTGGAGCAAGCGGACCGCGAAGAGCGCGCAGCTCGATCTGAGCTACTCGATGGCCGTCACCATGACCCTCGTAAACAAATCCCCAGTGGCGTTGGTTGCACGCCAGCTTCCTGGAAGCACCAAGAAGAACACCCTCGTGCCCCTCAATGTGGCGCAGGCAAGGTTGACCGAGATAGTCGGGCTGTATAAGCCTGGGTATGACGACCGCTCTGCCCCTGCCCCTGATACCACCAGAGGATCTGGCTACTTCAAAGGCTATCTGAGCGAAGACGACCAAGGTCGCGTGTTTCGCAATCGCACGCCTGACGGGGTTTGGAGAAAAGATACCCAGTACGTTGACTTGGAGGTCGTCATCGATCCCCCGTCCGTCCGTCTGCCCACAGGAGCAAAGGTTGTCTGGTCTTTCAAGGACCCGGATGACCCCTCCAACGATCCGACGCGCGTTCAAAGTGGCGCGGGTCGCTGGCTCGATCCGAATGGCGACAGGCATGGACGTGCGCCGGTTGCGACGGGTGCTGACAACGATCCGAATCACAAGGGAAAGGCACACCCGCGATTTGAGGAAGTGGATCCCAAGTACGCTCTCAGCAATGCGTGCGAAACGCTCGTTGACCTCGCGTCTCGCACCAGCAAGGTCCGTTTTCACGTCAGCGATATCGCTGGCGACAATTTCAAGATCAAAGCCGAGGTCAAGGCTGATCCGACCATCACCCATCGATTGCCGGCGGAAACTGGCGTGATTTCCGTATGGGATCGGGTTGATCTCGAATATGTGAAGATGTCCTCAGCGTTGGACTTGCCGGTCGACGAAATCGCCACGTACTACGACATGGCGTTCGCTCAGGTCGATGTCTCTCTCAAGCGGATCGTGTCGGGGCCGAGCGACCTCCCAGAGATGGGAATCGACGACATCTCGGCTGATGCGATGTGTGTCCAGTACAGCAGCAAAGCCGCAGGAGAGTTCACCATGGAGGGACAGGGCGGCTGGTTTCTCATCGTCGCAGCGAATCGCTTCGTTCCTTCCCAGAGCGCTTCGATTCTCTATGAAGGGGATGCCCATGCCCACGGCGGCGTGGTACGGTTGCCGGCTGGCACAGTGTTGGCGGACACGCCAGCCGTGGTCCGAGTCTTCAATCCGAGTGGTGCCGCGGGCCTGGGCACACCCAAACCCAACGACCGCGACAAGCATACGAAGTTCGAAGTGCGAAAGAAGCTTGGTCGCGACCTGCAAATCGTTCCGCACGACTTCCACGAGCCCGGCAATCCGGACCATGCGTTCCTTGACGCGAGCTTAAGGGATTATGGCCTGGCCGATGGCGCCAAGATCCCGATACAGGTTCTGAGCTTCGGCGATGAAGCGATGGTCACTGGGGGCATCAGCCCAGGTGGTGCGGACGTAAATGGGAAACACTACTTTGGCGGTCGTCTCATCGTCTTCACCCAGTCGCTAAACCAGCAGGATTTCATCCGCACGCTCTGCCACGAGCTCTGCCACGCGTTCGACAACGCACACAAGTGTGGAAACTGGGATTGGGTGAGGCAACCTCAACGCGAGGGCTGCTGTATGAACTACTGGTTCCAGTTCATCCTCGACGACAACAGGCCGCGCAAGCCAATGGCCTGGACACAGAACCGGCTGTCCGCTCACCTGTGCGGGCCTCATATACGTCGAATGCGCGACTACCACCTCCAGGACAATCCGGGGCTGGGATGGCGGTAGGAAGTCGGTCGTTGTGGGCCGTCTCGGTTGCCCTCTTGGCAACGGTTTCCCCTGGCGTATTCGCCTCGCAGGTCTCACCCCGTTGCAAAGGGAAAGCACACACCCATGGGTCTGCCGCACCGACGGCGGTCCCCGCGCAAGGAGCTTCCATGTCGGACAATCCATCGCATTCTGCAGACGCGGATGATCACCCGTTCCTGGAGCTGGCCGCCGGTTCACGTTACTTTCTCGGGCTGCCCGTCGTCGTTTCGCTGACCTTCCGCAACCAATCGAGCCAAGCCGAGTTCTATCGACTTCCCCAGGTAGATCTCGTCCGCACGCGCGGCCTCGGCGTGATTTTGGTACCCAAGGCGAGCCCGGACAAACCAATGACCGCGCGTTTTCCGCTGCCGGAGGAAGGAGAGAGAGGGTTCGATCTTCGGCCGGGCGAAAAGCGAACGGTGCTCTGTGATCTTTCGAATCTTGGGGTTTCCTTCTCGGCCGGTGTCTACTCCCTACGGGTGGACCTTCCGCCGCACGACTGGGCAAGCATCTCAAACTCGGTTGTCGTCGAGTTTCTCGCGCTGCCCAAGACCGATGCGGAGGAGGCGGCTCGCTTGCGCCGCGTCGCTGGCACGTCGCCCGATACCGGAGCCTGGGGACCGTTCCTCAGCAACAACTGGAACACCGTCCAGCTCGCGCCGTCGTTCGAACTCGCGGCAAAGAAACAGCTCGCTCTGCATCTGTTCCTTCATCGTGCCTGGTATGGCCCGGCGAAGGTCGCAGATATCGCGTCCGCACCGCTCGACGTCATCGATGATCGTCACTTGGGCGCGGAGGTGGCGACGCTCAAATACGAGATTCTGAAGGCGCAAGGCAGCTCGCGTGCCCCTCTTGTGCGTGAAGTCATCCTGAGGGGCGCTCCCGGATATGCCTGGCGGCTGGGCGCCATCGATCGGGGCGACGGGCTGCTAGCAGAGGGCCGCCGCGCCTACGGTCCGGAGCGAAGATTCCTTCGGCCACCGATGAGCTCCCCGTACAGTCCCTAGTGCCTCGAACCCAGCGTAATGCAATCAGCTGGCACCGTGGATTTCGTGCGCTGGCTAGGGATTTTTTAGGCGGAGCTGCGCCGCTGCGCTCAGGATCCCTTCCTCCGCCTGGCCGCGGCGGGCCGAGCATGTCAAGAATGGGCATAGCAGCACCATGACGACCCTCGACCGGACCGATATTCTGCGTTGGCTCACGTGTGACGATGCCGTCGCGCTCGACGAGCTTTGGCACGAAGCGGATCGCGTGCGTCGCGAGCACGTGGGCGACGAGGTTCACCTGCGCGGGCTCATCGAGATCTCGAACCACTGCCTGCGCCAGTGCCATTACTGCGGGCTGCGCGCCGGCAACCGCGACATCACCCGCTACCGAATGACCCCCGACGAAATCGTCGCGGCGGCCAAGCAGGCGCGCGACTTCCACTATGGCACGGTGGTGCTTCAGGCGGGCGAGGACGAGGGGCTGACCCTCGACATGGTGAGCGACGTCATCCGCCGGATCAAAGGCGAGGCCGGCGTCGCCGTCACCCTTAGCCTCGGCGAACGGACGCTCGGCGAGTTGCGCGCCTGGCGCGAGGCGGGCGCGGATCGCTACCTGCTTCGTTTCGAGACGTCCAACACGGAGTTGTTTGTGCGCATGCACCCGCCGCGCGGCGGAAAGCGACCCTCGCGCATGGAAGTTCTGCGCGCTCTCGGCCCCCTCGGGTACGAAGTGGGCAGCGGCGCGATGCTTGGGATCCCAGGACAAACCTACGACGACCTCGCCAACGATTTGGAGCTGTTTCGCGAGCTGGACCTGGACATGATCGGCGTCGGGCCGTTCATCGCCCATCCGGCGACGCCGTTCGGACAAGCCCAACCCGCCGAGGTGCCCGGGCAGGTCCCCGCGACCGAGCTCATGACCTACAAAGTCTTGGCGCTGGCACGCCTCTTGTGCCCGGATTCCAACATCCCCAGCACCACGGCGCTCGCCACGCTGAACATCGCCGAGGGACGCGAGCTGGGCCTACAGCGCGGGGCCAACATCGTCATGCCCAACCTAACCCCGCCCGAATATCGCGTGCACTACGAGATCTATCCGGCCAAGGCGTGCATCCGCGAAACCTCGGATCTGTGCAATCGCTGTATCACCGGCCGCATCGAGAAGATCGGCCGCCGCATCGGCAAAGGCACCGGCGCTTCGCCCAACCTGCGGCGCCGCAGCCGGGGCAAAGAGCCAAGCTTGGAAAGACTTGCGCCGGCCGAGAAGCCGCGCGGCCTGCGGCGAAGTCGCTGACAGTCGTCAGCCTCTGCGGGCGGTGGCCTTGAAGAAGGTGTAGCAGAAGGTGCCGTCATCGAGGGCGGCGCGCTTCAGGTCGGCGATGCCCTCGGCCCACTCGTCCTCGCCGACGAGGCCCAGCCGAAGCGAGGGTTCGTGCGCGCCTTCCACCATGGCGATGAAGGTCTTGTTGGTGAATCCGTCGACCCAGCGAGGCCGGCTGGCGTCGGCGTAGACGAAACGTGGCGACACGTGTACGTCACGCAGGCCGACGCCGTTCAGCAAGGGATAGAGCCTGCGGCCGATGTTGGCATCCCCGCCGCCGTGCGCCTGCGCCTCGACCAGACACGCGATGGTCCGGCGCGCCTTGCCACTGTCGGGATGAAAGAACGTCGACCCGTGGTCGCCCTCGATGACGGTCACGCTGCCACCGGGGCGCACGACCCGCATGATACTGCGTAGGGCCTCATCGGGTCGGGCCAGATGTTCCAGCACAAAACACACGAACGCGTGATCGAAGCCGGCCTCTGCGAACGGCATGTGAAACAGATCGGCTTCGAGGAAGCTGACGTCGAAGCTGGCCGCAGACGGTAACGCGGCGACTGCGGCGCGTGCGGCGGCCAGCGACGAGGGCTCGCGATCGATGCAGGTGAAGCGCGCGTGTGGGCTCCGCCGCAAGAGGTGGACGGTTTGCGCACCGACGCCGCAGCCGGCTTCCAGCACACGCGACCCCGCGGGAAAGCCGGTGTCATGGTGAAGCAAATCGGCCAGGGTATCGGCCTGGTCGCCAAGCCGAGCGGCCTCGGTGCTGGAGTAACCGTGCACGTAGGATGAACCACGCTGGAGATAGTCGGGCATTTCGGCCACAACCATCGCCCGGACCGGCGCGCGAGTCCACCCCCAGGGCCCGCGGTATAGGTGGCCGCCGGCAACCGGCCCCGGCCTGGGCCCTGGCACTACGCCAGCGCGAGTGCCTGGTCGAGCGCCCCAATCAGATCATCCGGGTGCTCCAGGCCCACGGACAGCCGCACCAAGTCTGGCGTCAGACCGCTCGCGCGCTGCTGTTCTTCCGAGAGCTGCGAGTGCGAGGTGCTGGCCGGGTGGAGGATCAGGCTCTTGGCATCGCCCACGTTGGCGAGATGAGAGAAGAGCTGGATGTTGTCGATGAGCTTCACCGCCGACGGGAAGCCGCCCTTCACGCCGAACACGACCATGCCGCCGAAACCGCGCTTTAGGTACTTGGCAGCGCGATCGTAGGTGGGATCGTTCTTCAGTCCCGGGTAGCGCACCCACGCGACCTTCGCATGCTTGGCGAGGTGCTCGGCCACCTTCAGCGCGTTCTCACTGTGACGCTCCATTCGGACCGGCAAAGTCTCAATTCCCTGTAGGAATAGGAAAGAATTGTCGGGCGAGATGGCCGCGCCCAGATTGCGCAGGGGAACCGTGCGGACCCGCAGCGCGAAAGCGATAGGCGCAAGAGCGTCGGGCAGGTCGTGGGCCCAGCGCAGGCCGTGGTAGTTGCTGTCCGGCTGGTTGAAGAGCGGGAAGCGCGGGTTGTTCTTCCACTGGAATTTCCCTGAATCCGTGATGATGCCACCGATGGCCGCGCCGTGGCCCCCCAGCCACTTGGTGAGCGAGTTCACCACGATGTCGGCGCCGTGCTCGATGGTACGAAGCAGATATGGCGTGGTGAAGGTCCCGTCGACGATCAAGGGCAGGCCGTGCTTGTGCGCCACATCGGCCGCGGCGGCGATGTCGGTGAAGTCGAGCACCGGGTTGCCGATGGTTTCGATGAAGATGGCGCGGGTCTTGTCGGTGATCGCCTTGGCAAAATTCTTCGGATCCTTCGGGTCGACGAAGCTGGTCTTGATTCCAAGCTGCGGCAAGATGGCGTCGAACTGGGTGTAGGTTCCGCCGTACAGGTTGTTCGCCGACACGATTTCATCGCCCGCCTGCGCCAGGGTAATGATGGCGTAGAAGACGGCGGACGTGCCCGAGGCCACGGCCACCGACGCGGCGCCACCCTCCAGTTGCGACACGCGCTGTTCCAGGATGTCCGTGGTGGGATTCATCAGGCGCGTGTAGATGTTGCCTAGCTCTTTGAGCGCGAAGAGGTTGGCTGCGTGCTCGGTGTTCTTGAAGACATAGGATGTGGTTCGGTAGACGGGCACGCCCCGCGACAGGGTCGCATCAAGGGTCTGTCCCGCGTGCAGGGCCAAGGTCTCAAAATGGTAAGGCTTCGCGCTCATGATCATCCCAATCCTTTCTCTGGGACGGGTCTACCACATTGCCGGTCGACGTCAATGATAAAGGACTTGTGTCTTCTAAAGTGGAATTGGGGCGCGGATCAGCGCGCGTAGATGATCAAGTTATGGTAGCGCGCCTCAGACGCGCCGGGGTTTTCGTAGGTATGTCGCTCGTCGGCGCGAAACGAGACCGAATCGCCTGGGCCGAGATCGTGCACCTCGCCCGAAAGGTGCAGGTTGAGCGCGCCGCTCAATACGACCACGATCTCGCGCGTGCCGGGCGCGTGCGGATCGGATGCGTGGGCTGCTCGCGCGGCCAGGCGAAGCTCGTAGAGCTCGACCCAGGGATTCGATCCAGCCGGGGACAATGGACGACTTTCCATCTTTCCGTCGGAGGAACGCAGGACCTGCGTATCCGAGCGGCGCAGGACCGAAACCTCCTGCGCCTGCCCGCCGATCAGCTCGGAGAATGGGATACCGAGGCCGACCGCGATCTTCCACAAGACGCCGAGCGATGGGTTGCTCTTGTACAGCTCGATCTGCGAAAGCGCGGCTCGGCTGACGCCGGATGCGGCGGCGAGCTCGTCGAGTGAAAGTCCACGACTCTTGCGTTTTTCGCGCAATTGCAACCCGACCCGCCTTGCCAGGTCCGCGGCCCCGACGTCGTCTCCCGGTGGCAGGGGGACCTGGCGCAAGCTCGTCGCGCGGGCTCGTTTGCTACTGGCCTGGACAGATGTCTTTTCTTTTCTCATGGTCCTTCCCGCGACTGACGATAGCAAATGCGGGACGAACTTGCAGAATCTCGCTTTACGGTTGGGCGCCGTCGCCCACCGGGAGCGATCGCCTCACGTGCAAACAAAGCACAAAAATCGTCAAAAGAAGGCAATCGGGTTCCCGATATGTGATTGGCCATCAATCGACGACGGTGATTGCCCGAAGCAGGCGCCTTCCGTGTTCTTCTCTCTGGACATCGTCCACCGCCCCCCTCACCATTGTCGGACCCAGGAGCTCAAAAATGCGGTTTGGTGCAGTATCGACCATCACCCTGCTTTCTGCGATTGGCCTTTTCGCCTGTTTGCCCAGCTCGGCCATGAAAGACCCCGCGCCCGGCTCGGGCGGTCAAAGCGGGGGCGGCTCGTCCGGCGGAATTGCTTCCTCGGGAGGCCAGAAGTCCGGCGGTGCCACCTCGGGGTCAGGCGGAATAGCCTCGACCGGCGGCAGCCATGCTTCAGGCGGAACGACGGCCTCGGGTGGAATTTCCGGCGCCGGCGGTACGACGACGGTCTCGGGCGGTGCCGGCGGCTCGGCGAGCTCCGGTGGATCGGGCGGCCTAGAAGGGACCGGCGCGCGTGGCGGTTCCGGCGGATCGGCTGGTTCCGGCGGGGCGGCCGGCTCGGGTGGCTCGGCTGGATCGGGCGGGACGCATGCGACCGGCGGCACGGTCGGCTCGGGCGGGGTGACACCGTCGGGCGGTTCGGCAAGCAACGGTTCGTGCGCCGACGATCCACCTCCGAATCAGACGCCTACCTGCGCTGATTGGGCTGCGTGGAACACGTGCTCGGCGGACTGGTTCAAGACCTACTGCAACCGAAGCTGTGGCCGCTGCAGCGGCGGCGGCCAAGGCGGAGCTGGCGGCGCACCGCCGGCGGGCGGGTCGACCGGCCAAACCGGTACCGGCGGCGCGGCGGGCTCGGGCGGCGTCAGCAGCCGCGGTGGTACGAGCGGCGGCGGCGGCGTTGCCGGGCCCGGCACGACCAACACGCAGATCTCGGGAGACAGCGGCTTTGCGACCCGGTACTGGGACTGCTGCAAGCCATCCTGCGCCTGGACCACGAATGTTCCCGCTTGTCAGAAGGATGGCTCGGCGCGAATCAGCGATAAGAACGCCCAGAGCGCCTGCAGCGGCGGCTCCGCTTTCGAATGCTACGACTTTACACCCTGGTACGACTCCAGCACAAACACGTCGTACGGCTTTGCCGCCCACAATGGCAGTTGCGGGCAGTGCTTCATGCTGCAGTTCACAGGCGACGGCCATAGCGGAACCAATGCCGGAGCCACCGCGCTCAAGGGCCAGCAAATGGTCGTTCAGGCTATCAACATAGGCAGCATCGCGAGCAACCAGTTCGATCTACTGATCCCAGGGGGCGGCGTGGGCGCGAACAACGCCTGCAACAATCAGTGGGGCTCGTCGGCGGATCTGGGCGCGCAGTACGGCGGTCTCCTGACCGAATGCAACGGCGACGCCACCTGCATGAAGGGCAAGTGCCAATCGGTATTCGGGAACCTGCCGGGACTCTTGGCCGGCTGTAACTGGTTTACCGGCTGGTACAGCTCCGCTGACAACCCGAACGTCGTCTACAAGCAGGTGAGCTGCCCGTCGCAGATCACGTCCAAGAGCGGTATCAGCGGGTAGCTACCGCGTCGCGGCCTTCCCATCGGACCGAGACCAGCCGTTATATTAGGTGCGTGTTCCTGATCCAGCTCGACGTGCACGACCTCGCCGGCGTTTGACCCAGGAAGGGAAATTTGTGCTTGGTCAGGCTTGGATCGGGTACATTTTGATCGGAGGCAGTCCATGAAGTCCCTATTACCTGCTTGGTGGTTCGCTATCGCGGTGGCTCCCGCGGTGCTGGCCTGTGCCAACGCAGGCGTCATTGAAGATCCGAACGGCTCCGGCAGCGCGAATGGCCAGCGCGACGCGGCCTACTTCTCGCTAGAGGCGTCAAGCGTCAATGTCAATAAGGACGTCAAGCCGACCAACCGGATGGGCTCGGACGCACCGCCTGGCCCCAACTGCGGTAACGGCGAGAAGACCTCGGACGAGGCTTGCGACGATGGCAATACCCTGAACGGCGACGGTTGCGCGGGCAACTGCTTGAGCGTCGAGCCCGGATACCAGTGCCTGACGCCCGGAAAGCCCTGTCGTCAGATCGCCCGCTGTGGCGACGGGCTCGTGGTAGCCCCAGAGCAGTGCGACGACGGCAACAAGGACAACGGCGACGGCTGCTCCGACAAGTGCAGGATCGAACTCGGCTGGAAGTGCAGCGGTAGCCCGAGCTCGTGCAGCCACACCACCTGTGGCGACGGTAAGATTGAAGGCGCCGAGAGTTGCGAGGACGGTAACAACATGCCGTTCGACGGCTGTTCAGCCGACTGCACCAACGAACCCGCCTGCAAAGGCACCAGCGGTTGTACATCTCGCTGCGGTGACGGCATCGTTCTCGGCGACGAAAAGTGCGACGACGGCAACAACACCGACGGCGACGGCTGCTCGGCCAATTGTACGGTCGAACCTGGCTTTGACTGCACCCAGCCCAGCATCGGCGACAAGATGTCGGTGCCGGCGATCTATCGTGACTTCAGATTCCACAACCCGAGCGATTTCGAGGCCGGCGTCACCGGATCGGACACCGGCTCGACCGGCATCGTGAAGGCCGATCTCGACAGCGACGGCAAGCCGGTCTACACGGGACAAACCGGGAACGCCATTCATATCGAGAGCGCCGATTCCTTCTCCAAGTGGTACCACAACGTGGACGGCGTCAATCACGCGACCACCGGAAAGCTCACGCTGTGGAACACCGGATCCGGCGCTTACGTCAACCGATACAAAGACGACGGTACCCAGTGGTACAACACGGAAAACGCCTACTATTGCGGCAACGTGGGCGCCGAGCTGACCGACTCGAGCGGCAACCCGATCCCGTGCACCTCCAAATACGGGTCCACCGACTGCGACACCAAAGCCGCGGCCGGCGAAAAGATGTTGCCCGGAAGCTGCGTCCAGTCGAACGGCTCGTGGGTCGCCAAGTTCATCGTGTCGGCGATGGACGGAAATCCGCTGTTCTTCCCGGTCGACGGCGACAACTTCTCGCCCGCGTCGGAGGCCACTGAAGCATCCATTCCGCCCTACTACGACGTGACCAAGAGCTGGCCGCTGGAGTCGAAGATCACAGGCACAGTGGTGAAGCACAACTTCAGCTTCACCAGCGAGGTCCGCTACTGGTTCAAATACGAAGCCGGCAAGAGCTACGTGCTCGATTTCGTCGGTGACGACGACGTTTGGGTGTTCATTAACACCAAGCTGGCCGTCGATCTGGGTGGCATTCACACCCCGGTCGAAGGCTCCGTCACCATCGACAGCAGCAGCGCCTCGAAATACGGCATCAAGGACGGCTCGGTCTACCAGATCGCAGTGTTCCAGGCCGAGCGTCAGACCACCGGCTCGTCGTACAAGCTGACCCTAAGCGGCTTCAACGCCGCGCCCAGCATCTGCACGCCCAAGTGCGGCGACGGGATTCTGGAGATCGGCGAGGAGTGCGATGACGGCCTGGACAACGGCAAGGGGGGCTACGGTACCTGCGCCTCCGATTGCACCTTGCAGGCGGGGTTCTGCGGCGACGGCGTGGTGCAAGACGGCGAGGATTGCGACCTGGGTGCCCTCAACGGCACCGACGGAAGCACCTGCCCATCCGGCTGCCACTACATCATCCCGATCTTGTGATTCGCCGCAGGTTCGTCGCGCCAGAGTACTGGCGGGACCGCGGGCAATCGTCGTACACTCGGGCACTTCCATGCTCGACCCAAGACTCATCCGTGAAAATCCCGACCAAGTACGCGAAGGGCTCCGCAAGCTCGGCAGCGACGTGAACCTCGATGCCGTCATCACCCTCGACGATGCAGTCCGCAAGCTGAAGAACGATTCCCAGGCCATCCAGGCCGACCAGAATCGGCTGTCCAAGGAAATCGCGAAGGCGCCCACGCCCGAGGCGCGTGAGGAAATCAAGGCCAAGGGCGCCGCGCTCAAGCAAAGCAACGAAGATCTCCTGAAGGAGTTGGCGGTCCGGGAAGCCGAGCTGGACGAGAAGCTGCTGCAGGTGCCGAACCTTCCCCATCCCTCGGTGCCGGTGGGCAAGGACGATACCGAAAATCGCATCGTTCGCGAGGAAGGGCAGAAGCGAAGCTTCGACTTCACCCCGCAGGCGCACTGGGATCTGGGGCCGCGCTGGGACGTGATCGACTTCGACCGCGGGGTGAAGATTTCGGGCAGCCGTTTTTACGTGCTCAAGGGCTGGGGCGCCAAGCTCCAGCGCGCGCTCATCTCGTTCATGCTCGATCTGCACACCAGCAAGCACGGCTACACCGAGGTGCTACCGCCCTACATGGTTCGCCGCGAGTGCCTGGTGGGCACCGGCAACCTGCCCAAGTTCGGCGACAACCTGTACCGCGACATCAGCGAGGATTTCTGGTTCATTCCCACCGCCGAGGTCCCGGTCACGAACCTGTACCGTGAGGAAATCCTCGACGGCTCGAGCCTGCCCATCAAGCACGTGGCGTTCACCGCCTGTTTCCGCCGCGAGCAGATGGCCGCGGGCCGCGACACCCGTGGCATCAAGCGCGGGCATCAGTTCGACAAGGTCGAGCTGGTGAAGTTCGTCCGGCCCGAAACCTCGATGGACGAGCTTGCGGGACTGCTTTCCGACGCGGAGGACGTGCTCAAGGCGCTGGAGCTTCCGTACCGCGTGGTCGAAATGTGCACCGGCGACCTGTCGTTCACCGCCATGGTGAAGTTCGATCTCGAGCTGTGGGCGCCCGGTTGCGGCGAGTGGTTGGAAGTCAGCTCGTGCTCCAATTTTGGCGAGTTTCAGGCGCGGCGTGCGAAGATTCGCTTCAAGGACGGGAAAGAAAAGACCCGCTTCGTCCACACCCTCAACGGGTCGGCTTTGGCCTTGCCAAGAACCCTGATTGGTGTTCTCGAAACGTACCAGCGGGCCGACGGCAAGCTAGACGTGCCAGCGGTACTTCGACCATACTTGGGCGGCATCGACGTCCTTGGATAATCGATCGTGGAAGGCAAGCCGCTCGCACTGGCCGTGCTGTTCACCGGCGTGTTCGTCATCGCGCTGGGTGTTCTGATTCTGCACGCCGCGAGCGCGCCGCCGCCAACCCCGAAGCGGCCCGAGCCGCCGCCCCCGCCCTCGGTGATGATCAATTCCGAGCAGCGCTTTTCCGTCCTCTACTACAAGGCGCTGATCGAACAGGACGCCAAGGCGTTCGGCATCGGGGCACCGTCCTACGAGGACATGGCGCAGCCCAACGCCTACTTCGACGAGCTGCACGGGAAGCAGCACCTCAAGCTAAGGGCACCCATCGAAACCAGGCACCTGCGCATCACGCTGGAAATAGCCAAAGAGACCACGACCATCGAAGAGCACTCCCTGACCACCGACCACCTCGTCTTGCGAATCGAGAATCGAACCCCGCTTTACCTCGCATACCGGGTTGAGACATCGATGTCGGACAAGGCAAAATGCTCGCTCAAGGCCGATTTGCCGCATAATGCGATGGCGATTGAGCCCGAGCAGACCGTCCTGCGCACAGAATGCCTTTACCGCAAGGATGCCCCGGTCGACGTGACCCGTATCGAAGTCATCGAAATGCCCGCCCTGTCTGCCTACTATGTGTCACGCGTGCCCCCCAACGCCGTCCTGTACGATTCCCGCACTTCGACCGGCCACACCCCGCCCCGCGGAGCCATGTGCCCGCAGACCTTCTCGTGGCGGGACATCAAAGAGGGGATCGAGAAGAAAGAGCTGGGCTGGCGCGACGTCATCGATTTCTACGCCCGCCACAACTGCACCGAATACTCGTTTTTCAGGTCCTACCGCTACCGGGGCGATCCGTCGGCCCCCTTGCCGGCGCGATCGCTCGACTAGAACCTTAATTTTCGCTACATTAGCAGGACTCACGCATGACCAAGGCTGATCTCATCGCGGTGGTCGCAGACAAGCTCAAGTTCCCCTGGGCTCGTGCTGAGCTGTTGGTCGATCAGATTTTTGGGTGCATGACTCAGGCCCTGCAGCAGGGGGAGGGGATCGAAATCCGCGGATTCGGCAGCTTCACCGTGCGCAGCTACAAGGCCTACGAGGGGCGTAACCCGCGCACGGGTGACACGGTGCATGTCAAGCCCAAGCGGCTGGCCTTCTTCAAGGTCGGCAAGGAGTTGCGCGAGCGGGTGAACCAGGGGCGAACCAAGACCACCGGGCAGCATGCCGCCGCGTCGCCGACTCCTTCGCCCCAGCCCACTCAGCAATCGTCCGAGTAGCTGGTTCGGATAGAAGGTGGCCCGAAATCTCGGCGCCGGGGTGATCGAATCCCGTCCCTGCTGACATGATCAGGCGGCCGTAAGTGGCCGCGAAAAATGTTGAAGGAGCCAAGCCGATGTTCCCAAGACGATCGACGTTTCGGTACTTGAGGTCGCTGCCCCTGGCTGTCGTATTGTGCTTTCTTGGGCTTGCTTGTGATTCCACGACCGGCAGCGGCGGCTCGGCGGGGACCGGCGGCACAGCCAAGGGCGGCGTGGTGGGGATAGGCGGTTTTGCGGGCAGCGGCGGAAACAACGCAGTCGGCCAATCGGGCGACGGCGGCGGCACCCTCGGACCGGCCGGCGTTGGCGGATCCACGCGCGGCGCTGCGACCGGCGGCGTCGTGGGCGCCGCCGGCTTTAGCTCGGGCGGGCGCACTTCCGGCGACTCCCGATCGGGCGGGGTCGTGGGCTCTGGCGGGGCTGGTTCGGGCGGCTCCACGGCGGGAGGGGGAGGCTCGCTGTCCGACGGCGGTGCCGGACCGACCGGCGGAGCGACCGGTGGCTTGACCGCGACCGGGGACAAGGTCGACGGCGGGCTGGACGTCGCGGGCACCGGCGGATCCTCGGCGACCGGGGGAAAGACTGGCGACGGCGGCAACGGTTCCGGCGGCAGTGTGCCTACGGGCGGCTCGGCCGCGATGGGCGGCAGCGGCGGTGCGAATGCCGGCGGCTTGGCCGCGACCGGGGGCAAGGCCGGTTCGGGCGGCGCCACGGCCACGAGCGGAGCTACGGGCTCGGGTGGCAGCCCCGGCTCGGGCGGTGCCGCGGGCGCGGGCGGTAGTGGCGTCGGCTCCACCCTGTGTCCCTCTGGCATCACACAGACGATCACGGTGGCGAAGGACGGCAGCGGTCAGTTCACCACGGTCCAGGCGGCCGTCAATTCGATCACCAGCGGCAGCTCGACCCACATACGCATCGACATCAAGGCCGGCACGTACACCGAGAAGCTCACCATCGCCAGCCGTACCAATCTGTGCCTGGTCGGCGCAGGCAACACCAGCACGATTCTGAGCTACGGCGACAGCAATGCCTCAGTGGGCAGCACCAGCGGCAGCGCCAGCGTGCTCATCAGCGCCAACGACTTTTCCGCGGCCAATCTGGCCATCCAAAACACCTATGGCTCGGGCTCGCAGGCGGTGGCTTTGCGAACTACGGGACAACGTCAGCAGTTCCTCGACTGTCGCTTCGTGGGTTACCAAGACACCCTCTACACGCACAGCGGAATGCAGTACTTCAGAAACTGTTACGTCCAGGGCAACACCGACTATGTGTTCGGCGGCGCCACGGCGGTCTTCCAAGATTGCGAGGCCCGCAACGTCGAGGGCGGCAGCGCCGTCACCGCGCCTAACACGGACATCGGCACGGCCTACGGAATCGTGTTCTTCGGCGGGCAATTCACTGCTGTCTCGTCAGTAAAATCGGGTTCCGTCGCGCTCGGCCGGCCTTGGGGCGCCGACGGCTTCGCCGCGTTCCTGAACGTGAATCTGGCGGCGCACATCAATCCGGCGGGATTCGTCGACATGTCGGGGAACCAGCCGCAGAACGCCCGTTTCCACGAGTACAAGAGCACGGGCGCAGGCGCCAGTGCCTCGTCGAGGTCGTCGTATCAACTGGGCGACAGCGACGCCGCGAAATACACGCTGGCGAACATCCTGGCCGGTTGGACTCCGAGCTACAGCCAGTAGATTGGACATCGTGCGGCCGGGCCGTGACCGGCGTCCGGTCAGCGGCCCGGTTGCAGCTTGACCACCAAGCCGCGGTCACCGTCGACAAGAGCCAGGTCGCCTTCGCGAAGCAGGGCGCCGGCGCCCGAGGCGCCAATCACGGCGGGGATGCCACGCTCACGGGCTTGCGCCGCCACGTGATCCAAGGGGCCGCCGGTCTCCGTCACGATGGCGGCCGCCGACACCAGGGGAAGCTCGGTGGGCAAGAGAGTCTGCGCAAACAGGACTGCATCACTCGGAATTGCACGACCTACACCCGATGCGTGCACGACGATTCTTCCCATGGCGTGGCCGCCGGTACCATAGCCGCGCACGACATGGTCGTCGTTTACGATGGCGGCAGGAGGGGGACTTCTGCGCGCAAACTCCCAAGCCGCGCGGCCTGCCGTCGCGAGGGCGGCGAGATCGCCGGATTCGTGCCCGCGATTCCGCAGCAGCGCAAGGGGCACGAAGAACACATCGCTCGCGTCGGTCAAACGCGCGGCCGATTGCAACCCTTGACCGATGCGAAGCAGCGCTCGCCGTACCGCCGCCTGCGCGCGGGCGTAGAGCCAGTCGTCCGCTTCCGAGAGGGAAATCGCCTCACGCGCGAGGGAAAGCTGCGTGCGCCAGGCGTCGCGCTGGGATTGGGAAAGCCGTGCTTCCACCGCGGCGCTGGCGCCTTGCCAGTCGGTGCCCGCACGTTGCTCGGGGTCCGCGCCGGATCCAGCGGACAGCGCGGCCGGATCCTCGGCGTAGGTTGGCGCCACCACATCCCAGACCGACGCTTCGTCGCCAAACCTGGTGAGATAGGCTGCGCGCGCCTCTGCCCGCTGGTCGTCTTGCTTGGCTTGTCGGATCGTGCGAGCCAATCGGCGACGTTCTTCCGCCACCGACGGGACGCCCGCGCAAAGCGCAGGCAAGAGGGCGAGCTGCTCTGGCGCGTGCGTGCGCAGGAATTCCTGCAACCTCTGCCGCGGTCGCTTGAGCGCGGGTTGAAGCACGCCAAAGATGCGCTGATAGACATCGGCAAAGAGTAGGAGCGTGTCCTCGAGCTCGGCCTTCGATCCAAGCGCCGTGAGGCATGCCTCAAACTTGCGATGCAGAGCCTCGAAGTAGTCGGCTGCGGCTTGGTCCTCGATGGCGGCGGGCAAGGGGCGTGCGTCGGGGACGTAGAAAAGGTACCCGCCGAGCACACGCTGTCTGATTCCGATCCGACAGCGCTCGTCGACGAAGTCCACCAGCCCGGCCTGGGCGGGCGAGAGCGGCAGCGGATTGTGGGCCGCGTCCCAGCGCCAGGTGTCGCGTGAACCGGCCTCCTCCGGCAAGTCCCTCCATCCTTCCCACGGGGCGGGCGCGGGTTTGGGCTGGTAGGGTCGTGCTTGCAGGTACACCACGCGCTCGCTCGACACGACCCATTCGATCTCCACCGGACCCTGCGCGCCCGCCAGTTGCGCGAGGACAGCTCGCAATTCGGCCCGCGCCTGGTCGGACAGCAAGCCCTCGCGGATCATCAGCACCGGCTCGGGCACCACGTCCGGGGCGAAGGCAGCGCTTCCCGCGGCTTGGGCCGCGATGTACGCGTGAACCAAGACCGCGACTGGCGGAGCCGCCGGCCTCGCCCCATGGACCGTGGCGTAGGCCGCCGCGCCCGGCGACACCGCCGAGCACAGCACATGGCGAATGGCAGTCTCGACCTCGCGCACGGGAACCCTCACGCGCGACTCGTAGACGCCGGCGGCCAGCGCGCCCGCCATGTCCTCGCTGGCGAATGAAGACCGCACCGAGAAGACGTCGCCGATGTCGCGCAACTTGGCGTGTAGCTCTTCCCGAAATCCATCGGGCCAGGGCGCGGTTTCGATGTCCTCGCGCATCCGCTTGAGCGCGAGCAGATCCGTGTGGTCGAAATGCCGAGATGGCTCCGCATGCGATTCGGCCGCGCCAGCGCGCGGGCAGATGGCGCGAAACAGGGCATCGGTTACCACGAATCCGTTCGGCGTTGCGAACCCCATCGTGGCAAGCTTGGCCAAGGATCGCGCCTTTCCGCCCAGGCGGAGGTCGTCGGCGTCAAGCTCTGCCAGAAAGCGCATGGCTCCAATCTAGCAGCCCGGCTACCACATTCGGGCGCATTAGCAATTGCCGGCCCAGCGCCCGGATTTTATAGTGCGCGCCATGCGCGGTCCGTTGCTTTCAGGAACCCTCGGCAGCTCGGCCACTTTGGCCCGGGTGTGTGACCTCATGCGGGCGCATGCGCCGGTGGTCGTCCTGTCCACCCTGTGGCTGGCGGAAACCCTCGCCGTCGAGCTGCCGATTCTCGCGCTCATCGAGGAGGAGAAGCGCGGGGCCGCGGTACGGGTGCGTAAGCGCGCGCGCAAGCTTGGTCTGCCGCTCACCCTCGTCATGGCCGCATCCGAGCTGCCGCTTGCGGCCGGTTCGGTCGGGGCGGTGCTGGTGGACAGCCTCATGGACATCGAAGATCCAAGCGCAGCGGCCGAGCTGTTGCTTGGCGTTTTGCCAACCCTCAGGCCCGACGGAATCGTGGTCTCGCTTGACGCGACCAAGAACCCGGATCTCGAATCGCGCGTCTCGGGGATGTTCCTGGCCGCCAGCCTGGTCGAGATATCGCAGGTGAGGCCGCGCGACGGGGCGCTTCTGACTATCGGACGTGCGCCGCATGTCGCTGTCGCCGCCGCTCGGCTGCGCGCCCTTTCTGCCTGACCGCAGATCGGATCTCGATGAAGCCCGTGCGCCGTTCTATGGTGTGGCAGATGCGCCGTTCGCTGTTGGCACTCGCGCTGTCCGTGGCCGTGCACGTCGCCGTGGTGGCGGCCGTGGTCGGCGTGAGCGCCTGGCGCCTGTATTCGATGGCGCCCAAGCTGGAGGTGCAGCCCATCGCCATCGACCTGGTGAAGGATCTGCCCCTGGGGTTGCCACCCGCCAAGGAGGTGGACAAGACGCCCGAGCCCGCCAAGCCGGTGCGCCAGCGCAGGCACCGCGTGGCAGTGGTCCATGAGGGCGTGGTGGTCCCTGCCATGCCCGACGCGGGCGCGTCCGAACCGAAGCCCGACGGGGCCATCGCGCGGAAGAACCAAGCCGTCGACGGTGGCAGCAGCGTCGACGCTGGCGGCAGTATCGACGGCGGGCGCCGACAGCCCGGCGACCTGCGCAGCAATGGCCCCGAAGGCTCGCGCGTGATTGCAATGCTGCATCTCGATCGCCTGCGCAATTCCCCCGACCACGAGAAGACCATCGCTGCCCTCGATCCTCTTCTCCTGCTGTTGCCAGACCGAAGGCGCCTGATCGACGGCACCGGCCTCGATCTCTATCGCGATTTCGACAGCCTCCTGATCGCGACGCCGAATCCCGCCGACGCGTCCGTGACCTTCCTGGCGGTACGCCATCACTTGGGCGACGCCGCGCTGAGGGCGGGCCTCGACCGCGCTGGAAAAGCTGCGAAGAAGCCCATCCGCTGGCGGACCATCGACGGGCGGCCGGTAGGAGTCCGTCAGCAGAGCAAGGTCGCCGATCCGAACCCGTTCAACTTGGACCGCGACGACCGTATTCTGGTGTTGCCCGAGGAAAATCTTGCCGTCATGGCTACGCCGGCGTACGCCGCTCAGTTGCTGGGCGTCGACCCGTCCGCGCCGTCCGGCAAGCGCACAACCGCCATCGACGGAGGCGTGGTCGACGCTGGCCCGATGCCTCCGAGCAGGACGGTCGCGCACATTCCCTGGCGCGACATCGTGGCCCGTATCGATGCCGAGGAAGAAGCGGTTCCGGAAGACGCCGCGTTCATGATGTCGGCCAGCAACCTTTTCGGTTCGGGCGCCGAATCACCGAGCCTCGTGGTTCCACCCACCCGAGGCGCAACCGACGACACGCCCGTGCGACCTGCGGCCGGTACCGGCCCGATTCCCGACGTGGTCACCCTGGTGGTCGGCGCCCAGACGCCCTACATCCGGGTCATTGCTGAATTCAAGACGGAAGACGACGCCGCGAAAGCGGAAGAGTCGGTACCGGCCTGGCAGCGCAGACTCCTCCTTAACCCCATCGTGCTGGTCAGCGGATTTGCCCCGCTGGTTCGGCGCGCCGAGGTTTCCCGCGACGGCAGCAAATTGGAAGTGCGGGTGGATGCCACGTCGGACGAGATTCAGCGCATCCTGAGCCTGGCCGTGAATCTCACCCGCAGCGCCCTGGCGCCGCGATGACCGTAATCAGTGTCGCCTGCCGCGCTTGGAGAGCTTGTGTGCCTCGCCGAAGGAGTGCTCGAAGGCGAGGGTTATCGGGAAGGTCGCGCGTAGCACGACGCTCGAATGGGCCGGTGCGTCCGGGATCCGAATCTTCCTCAGCAGCGCCACCGCACAGACCGCGGCATTGGGATCCAGCGTGGCTTGTGATGCGAATCCCACCGACCCGATGGCTCCACCCGGCTCCACGTAGGCGATCACATCGACGTCGGATCCGCTGAGGGATCCGCAATTGGCAAGATCGGAAGAGATCGACGCCAGATGCCGCGCTATCTCTTCGCCGCTCCACGGAACCACCGAGCGTTCACCGGTAGAAGAGAAGTTCATCGAGTACTCGAAGTCGGTGCCCCGGCGACCCTCCGGGGCCGGAAATACGATCTGCTTGCCTTGCAGAACCAGGCAGCTCTCGACCGGGTAGCTGCCGAGGTCGTTCTTGATGACTTGGACGTCCGACACCTCGCCGCTCGCGGCGATCACGAAGCGCATGACGACCTGGCCGGATAGGTACTTGCGAGCATCGCCGGCGCGCGCGAAGCAAGCGGCCATCGCGTGCTCGTGCGGCCTGATGGCACGGTCGACGGAGTGCTCGTCGAGATACCCGACGGACATTTCCATCCCCATGTCCTTGTCCTCGCCGCTCACCTCGCCAACGGCCCATCCCGTGGGCTTGCTGCGCTTGGCTTGCTTGCGCGGCTGTGTGTTGCGGACTTCGGGCTCGGATGCACAGCCCATTGCCAGGATGGCTGCGACACCAATCAGCGAGAAAAAACGTCGCCTCATGCTTAGTAAGGCATTATACATTTTTTCTGACATAAAACAACCGTATTAAGGCCTCCGCCGATGAGTCTGACCACTAACGATCAAGACCTCGGTAGGAGGACTTCGGCTGCCACGATTGGTGGCTTAAATTTTCTGTCAGTATTGCGGCTCGAACTTGTAGACGTACTGGATGTCACCGGGTCGGTCGAGCTTGGGGTATTCGAAGTCCTTGAGCGTCTGAACTAGACAATCCTCGACGTCTTTGTTGTTCAGCGTGCTAGCCATGACCTTGACGGCCTTCGCCGTTCCGTCGGTATTGAGGGAAAGCATAATCTTTACCGTGCCTTTAAACTCGCGCGTGTGCTTTTCATTGAGCACGTCTTGGTAACACTTGCGCGCGGAGGCGTCACGCTGCTCTAGCACCAGTTGTACATCAGCCTGCTTGTCGGGAGGAACCCCACCCGTGTTGATCGTCATCTGGTCGCTGTCGCGCACGATGACTGGGGCTGGTTCTTCGCCAGCGCCGCCGGTTGATGCGCAAGCACCGAGCGCAAGACAGGTTCCCATGGCGAACAAGATAGCGTTCATCCTCATCGCTTAGCCCTCCGTGTGAGTCGGTTCCGGGGAAACAATAGCCGTCTTAGTCCTTTAGCAGCACAGATGCAATCCCCAGTCGCAGCCTCGTTCACTCGCTGCGGTCGGGGGTTTCGCTGTCGTGACGCGTTTTCTCGTTTATGATCAGTCTCGGCCCGTTGCCGTCACCCCACGCCGATGTCCGAACCATCAACCGGCCCTGTCCACACCTTCTTCGCCGCCGCCTTCGTGGAGAACCTTCCCCTCAAGGAGCTGGCAGCCGCATACCCGGAAGCCAAGCGTTCGCCGCGCGAGCTTTGGTTCCAACCGCCGTCTGGCGGAGCCGTCTTCTTCTACCACTTCGGCGCGGTGGTTTTTTTCGACGTCGCGGCCCCGGTCCGAAACACCGAGCTCAAGCGTCTGTCTGCGGCGCGCCCCGGTCTTACCAAGGCACAAGTGCTCAACGAAGAGCTGACCGTGGGCGAGGCGCCCCCCACGCGCACCGACATTGACAACGGTGTTCTGGTCGTCGACAGCCTGTCCTTCCAGCGCGCCAGCGTGGTGGCGCTCATCGTCGCGCAGAGCGCGGCCATGGACTACTACGAAAGCATCGTCGACCAGATGTTCGTCGAGACCGACAAGCTGGGCAGCCAGCTGGAACGGGCCGGGACCATGCCCATGCGCACGCGCCACCTGCTCAAGTTCATCGGCGCCACGGTGGGCACGCGCGCCGAGGTGCTTTCGGTTCTGCATCTGCTCGACAAGCCCGACGCCATCTGGGACGACCCGTTCGCCGAGCGCATCTACGAAATGTTGCGCGTGGAATTCGACCTGGTCGACCGTTACCAATCGTTGGAGCTGAAATTGAAGAGCGTGCAAGACACGCTGGAAGTGATCACCGACGTCGCGCGCGACCGGCGATTGCTCCTGCTGGAAGCCACGGTGGTGCTGCTGATTCTGCTCGAAATCGTGCTGAGCTTGGTAAGGCACTAGGGCCTGTCCCCAAAATCAGGCCAGCCATACTCGCACCGCAGCGAAGAGAACGAACCCGAGGAAA
>Ga0265342_10000126_pt1 | contig 84944 bp, 63 predicted proteins | sample 4CB327metaG_FD_203125 | JGI IMG/M metagenome (GOLD analysis project Ga0265342, IMG submission 203125) | Rhizosphere microbial communities from Carex aquatilis grown in University of Washington, Seatle, WA, United States - 4-CB3-27 metaG | ecosystem: Host-associated > Plants > Roots >...
GGCTGACCAAACAATACCAAGTGGAGGTCGACCCCTACCGCCTGCGTGGCCGCGGCGTAGCGCTTTCGCAAGTACAGACCGCCATCGCCAACGCCAATCAGAACGTGGGTGGCCAGCGCATTACCCTGGGGGACCAGTCGTTCGACGTGCGCGGGGTCGGGCTCATTCGCTCGGTGCAGGACATCGGCGACATCACGGTCAGTGCGGTGAAGGGCGTGCCGGTGCGCGTGCGTGACGTTGCTACAGTCGGGGTCGGCGCGGCCCCGCGCCTCGGCATCGTCGGTCAGGACGGCGAGCCTGACATCGTCGAGGGCATCGTGCTCATGCGTTACGGTGGCGACTCGCTCAAGACCATCCGCGGTATTCACGATCGGGTCGACTACATCCACCGGAAACGCGTGTTGCCGCCCGGTATCGACATCGAGCCGGTCTATGACCGCGCCGACCTGGTGAAGCTCACCACCCACACCGTGATGGAAAACCTGCTGGTGGGCATGCTGCTGGTTTCCATCGTGCTATGGCTCTTCCTTGGCAACTTCCGCGCAGCGCTCATCACCGCCATCAACATCCCGTTGGCCCTGCTGTTTGCGTTTTCCGGCATGGTCGCCTCCAGCACTGCGGCGAATCTCATCTCTCTGGGCGCGGTCGACTTCGGCATCGTGGTCGATTCCACCGTCATCATGATGGAGAGCATCTTCGTGAACTTCGTCCGCAAGGGCGGCAGCGCCTTCGAGCGCGTAACCGCAGCTGCCCGCGAGGTCGGCCCGCCGATGTTTGCGTCGACCCTTATCATCGCGGTGGCCTTCATTCCTCTGTTTACCCTGACCGGCGTGGCCGGCGTGATCATGTCGCCCATGGCGCACACCTACGCCTTCGCCATCGGCGGCGCGATTCTGCTGGCGCTGACCTTCACGCCCATGCTGGCGTCGCGGCTTTTGCCCCTGCACGCGGATGCGCTGGAAGAGAAGAAGGGTGCGGTGATGCGGGTTGTCGACCGCTTCTATCGGCCGATATTTTCGTTTTCGTTGCGCCGCCCGCGCACTGCCATCGTGATTGGGGTCGTGCCAGTGGTGGCGGCGCTGGCGGCATCGGTGTTCCTGGGACGCGAATTCATGCCCAAGTTGGAGGAGGGCAACTTCTGGATTCGCGCCACTTTGCCGCTTTCCATTTCGCTGGAACAGTCTGCCCGCTACGTAGGCCGCATGCGCGACATCATTCGCGGCTGCCCGGGTGAAGAAGGCGTATCGTGCACCAAGGCCGAGCAGCGGCGGCCCGAGGTCGAGACCGTTATTTCGCAACTTGGACGGCCTGATGACGGTACGGATGTATCCGGCTTCTACAACATCGAAATTCTGGCTCCGCTCCGTCCCGCCAAGCAATGGCGTAAGGGGCTGACCAAAGAAAGCATGACCCGGGAAATCCAGCACGATCTCACGCAGGCATTTCCCGGCGTGGTGTTCAACTTCTCGCAGGTCATCTCCGACAATGTCGAGGAAGCCATGTCTGGCGTGAAGGGCGAAAACACGGTCAAGGTGGTCGGGCCCGACCTGCACGTGGACGAGTCGAAAGCCGATGAAATCGAAGACGTGCTGGCCAAGGTGTCGGGCGTCGAAGATCTGGGCGTCTTCCGTTCGCTCGGCCAGCCGGCCATCCGGATCACGCCGCAGCGGACGCAGATCGGTCGCTATGGCCTCAACACCGGCGACGTGGCCGCGGTGGTGCAGGCGGCCATCGGCGGACAGGTCATCACGCAGGTGTTCGAGGGCGAAAAGCACTTCGATCTTATCCTGCGCTTCGCCGAGCAATACCGGCGAGATGTGCGGTCGATCCGGAACATCCTGGTCGCGACGCCCGACGGATCGCAGATTCCCCTCGGGCAGTTGGCCGAGGTGGTCGAGGAGGAGGGCCCGTCGGTGATCTTCCGCGAGGATCTCAAGCGCTACGTGCCGGTGAAGTTCTCGGTGCGCGGTCGCGATCTCGGCTCGACCATTGCCGAGGCGCAGTCGCGCATCGATGCCCAGGTCAAGTTGCCCTACGACACGCATTTGGAGTGGGACGGCGAGATCAACCAGCTGCGCGAGACCACTGACCGCCTGCTCGTCATCATCCCGGTCACCCTGCTTCTGATCGCGTTTCTCGCCTTCAGCTCTGCCAAGAACTGGCGCGACACCCTCATCGTCTTGCTTGGTGTACCAGTGGCCTGCAGCGGCGGCGTAGTTGCCCTGTACGTGACGCAAACGGATTTTTCCATCTCGGCCGCGATGGGGTTCATCTCCATTCTCGGCGTCGCGGTGCAAGACGCCTTGCTGGTGGTGACCTACGCGCGCCAGTTACGCGAGACCGGGCAGAGTGCGGAAGACGCAGCCAGGTACGCGGCCGAGCGTCGCCTGCGCCCGGTCTTGATGTCGACCTTCGTCGCCATGCTGGGCTTGTTCCCAGCCGCGGTTTCGCGGGGCATCGGATCGGAGACGCAAAAGCCTCTTGCCATCGTGGTCATCGGTGGCGCCTTGGCGTTGGTCATCCTGCCCCGACTGTTGCAACCCGCGCTGGTCATGCTGGCGCACCGGCGAAATTCGCAGATAGGGGCCAGCGCGATCGTATCGTGACCCGCGACAAGCCGGGGTGTGTGTGCGAAAATCGCTCGCGCTCGCGCGGCATCCTTCGGGCCTGACTGCTGCGAAGCTCGCAGATCGATCCGATGCGATCGGTCGAGGAATCACAATGAAGAGACTTCTACTTCTGCTTCCATGCCTGGCGGGCCTTGCGGCTTGTCCGGGTCGTAACGAGCAGCGCCGATCCCAGGCCGAGCCGCCGCTCACCGAGCTCTGGCTGTGGCAAGACCAGATTCGCGCCGCCAAGCTGATTGTCGAGCCCCTGGCGCCGCAGCCGGTCGGCGGACTGGTGCTGACCAGTGGGCGCGTGACCTTCGACGATCTGAAGGTTGCGCATGTGATGAGCCCGGTTACCGGCCGCGTGGTCCGCATCGATGCGCAGCCGGGACAACGGGTGAAGAAGGGCGATACCCTGGCGGTCATCGAATCGCCGGATGTTGGCAGCGTGTTTTCCGATCTGCAAAAGGCGCACGCCGAGCTCACATCGACCGAGAAGGACTTCAGGCGGCAGAAGGAGCTCTTCGACGTTCACGCCGGGTCACAGCGCGATCTCGAAGCGGCGCAAGGCAACTACGCCAAGAGCAGGGCCGAGCTCCAGCGCGCCATGCGGAAAGCGCAACTCTTGAGCGGTGGCAGAGGCGGCAGCCAGAGCTACACCCTGCGAGCGCCCATCCCCGGCGAGGTGGTGGCGCGCAACGTGAATCCGGGCGCGGAGGTGCAAGGGCAGTATTCGGGCGGCGGTGTGGAATTGTTTACGGTTGGTGAGCTGGACACGGTCTGGGTGATGGCTGACTTGTTCGAGATGGATCTCGGGCGGGTGAAACAGGGTACCGAGTGCGTGGTCAAGGTCGTCGCGTATCCCAAGCGAGCTTTCAAGGGCATCGCAGATTGGGTCTCGGACACGCTGGATGCAACCACGCGCACCGCCAAGGTCCGATGCAAGCTGGACAACCCAGACCGTGACCTGAAGCCCGAGATGTACGCGACCGCTGCGCTGGCCGTCGACCGCCAGCGGGCCCTCGCCTTGCCTCGCAGCGCGGTCTTGCACCTTGGTGACCAAACCATGGCGTTCGTCGAGATCGGGACCTCTCCAGACGGCCGGGTTCGCTATGAGCGACGGCCGGTGTCGGTCAGCGAAGAGATGGGTGGGGAATACTTGCCTGTGATTCGAGGCATCTCTGCAGGCGAGCGGGTCGTCACCGTAGGCGCCGTTATCTTATCGGGGATGCTCTAGTGATTGCGAAGCTGGTCGCGGCGGCAGTTCGTGCTCCGCTCATTGTCCTGTGCCTGACCCTGACCTTAATTGTGGTCGGCGTCTATTCCTACTCACAGCTCGACATCGAAGCCTACCCGAACCCGGTGGCACCGATGATCGAGATCCTGGCGCAGCCCCAAGGCTGGAGCGCGGAAGAGGTCGAACGCTACGTGGCCATTCCCCTGGAAACCGGCCTGGTCGGCATGCCGGGGCTTCAGCACGTGCGCTCACAATCGCTGTTCGGCCTCGCCGACGTGAAGTGCTATTTCGGCTGGGACACCAGCTACGAAAAGGCGCAACAGCGGGTCATCAACAAGCTCGGATTCATTACCTTGCCTCCCGGCGTGGCGCCCGATCTGTCGCCGTGGAGCGCGATCGGCGAGCTGTACCGGTACAAGATGGTCGGCAAGGGTTACACGCTCAGCGATCTGAAGACGGCGCAAGACTGGATCCTTGAGAAACAGTTCCGCCAAGTGCCCGGCGTCATCGACGTGGTCGGCTTCGGCGGCCTGACCAAACAATACCAGGTGGAAGTCGACCCCTACCGCCTGCGCGGCCACAACGTCGGCCTGGCACAGATGCAAGCGGCCATTGCCAACGCCAACCAGAACGTTGGCGGGCAGCGCCTGGCGCTCGGCGAACAGTCGTTCGACGTGCGCGGCATCGGTCTGATTCGGTCGGTGCAGGACATCGGCGACATTACCATCGCCGCCACGAAGGGCGTCCCGGTGCGGGTTCGCGACGTAGCATCTGTGACGGTCGGCTCCGCGCCGCGCCTCGGTATCGTGGGGCAGGACGCCGATCCCGACATCGTCGAGGGCATCGTGCTCATGCGCTACGGCGGCGATTCGCTCAAGACCATCCAGGGAATCCACGAACGGGTGGACTACATCCGGCAGAACCGCGTGCTTCCGCCTGGGATGGACCTGGAACCCGTTTACGACCGTGCGGACTTGGTGCGACTCACGACCCACACGGTGATGGAGAACTTGCTGGTCGGGATGGTGCTGGTGTCGCTGGTGCTGTGGCTGTTCCTCGGCAGCGCGCGGGCCGCATTGATCACGGCACTCAATTTGCCGCTGGCGCTGCTGTTCGCGTTCACGGGCATGGTCGCCGGGGGAACCGCCGCGAACCTGATTTCGCTGGGCGCGGTCGACTTCGGCATCGTGGTCGATTCGACCGTGATCATGATGGAATCGATATTCCGCAACTTCGCCCGCAAAGGCGGCACCGCCATCGAGCGGATTGTGAGTGCCGCGCGCGAGGTGGGTCCGCCCATGTTTTCGTCGGCGCTTATCATCGCGACGGCCTTCATTCCGCTTTTCACGCTGACTGGCGTGGCGGGCGTGATCATGTCGCCGATGGCGCAGACCTATGCTTTCGCCATTGGCGGGTCGATTCTGCTTTCGCTCACGCTCACGCCGGTCCTTGCCGCGCGAACGTTGCCAATCGGATCGAGCGATCACGAACGCGAAAGTGCGCCGATGCGGTTTGTCGGCCGCCTCTACCAGCCGCTCTTCGCATTCTCGCTCCGGCGTCCGAGGTTGGCCATCTTCATCGGTACGGCACCGGTGGTCCTGGCGCTTTTGGCCTCGGTCTTTCTGGGACGCGAATTCATGCCCAAGCTTGAGGAGGGCAACTTCTGGATTCGCGCAACCTTGCCGATTTCTATCTCTCTCGAACAATCGGCCCGCTACGTCGGGCGCATACGATCCATCGTGCGCGGCTGCCCCACTGACGAAGGCGCAACCTGTACCCGGGCCGAGCAACGTCGGCCGGAGATTCTCACCGTCATCTCGCAGCTTGGCCGTCCCGACGACGGCACCGACGTTTCGGGCTTCTACAACATCGAATTGCTCGCGCCGCTCGCGCCCTCGAGCGAATGGCGCAAAGGCGTAACCAAGGGCTCCATGACCGATGAGATGCAGACCGAGCTGATGGCCGCATTTCCAGGCGTGGTGTTCAGTTTCTCGCAAGTGATTTCCGACAACGTCGAGGAGGCGATGTCAGGCGTGAAGGGGGAGAACACGGTCAAAGTGGTGGGCCCGGACCTGCTGGTGAACGAAACCAAGGCGCAGGAAATCGTCAGTGTGCTCGGCAAGGTGCACGGCGTGGAGGACCTCGGGATCTTCCGATCCCTCGGCGAGCCCGCGATTCGCATCACGCCCGACCGCGGACAAATCGGACGCTACGGCCTCAACACCGGCGACGTGGCGGCGGTGGTGCAGGCCGCCATCGGCGGTCAAGTCATCACGCAAGTCTTCGAAGGGGAAAAGCACTTCGATCTGATCCTGCGCTGGGCGGAGCAATACCGGCGCGACGTGAGGTCCATACGCAACATCCTGGTCGCCACGCCGGACGGGGCGCAGGTGCCGCTCGGACAAATTGCGGAGATCGTGGAAGAGGAGGGTGCCTCGGTGATCTTCCGCGAGGATCTGAAACGCTACGTGCCGGTGAAGTTCTCGGTGCGAGGTCGCGACCTCGGTTCCACCATCGCCGAAGCCCAGGCGCGGGTAAAGGCCCAGGTCAAGCTGCCGTATGACACCCACCTGGAATGGGGCGGCGAAATGAATCAATTGCGCGAGACGACCAGCCGCCTGCTCCTTATCGTCCCGGTGACGTTGCTCATCATCGCTTTCCTGGTGTTCAGCTCCACCAAGAATGGGCGCGACACTCTGATTGTGCTGCTCGGGGTTCCGGTGGCCTCGAGCGGCGGCATTGTGGCGCTCTATCTGACCGGCACCGACTTTTCCATCTCGGCGGCCATGGGGTTCATCAGCATTCTCGGCGTCGCGGTCCAGGACGCCCTGCTGGTGGTGACCTACGCGCGCCGCCTGCGCGAGGAGGGAAAGTCCGCCCAGGAAAGTGCCCGCTTGGCAGCCGAACGCTGGCTGCGCCCGGTGTTGATGGCGACCTTCGTCGCGATGCTCGGCCTTCTGCCGGCGGCGGTGTCGCGCGGGATCGGCTCCGAAACCCAGAAGCCGCTCGCCATCGTGGTCATCGGCGGGGCGCTTGCGCTGGCGATTCTGCCGCGACTGCTGCAGCCCGCGTTCCTGATGTTGGCGCATCGGCGCAACGATGTTCAGGTGGCAGGTTCCGCGACCTGAAATCGAGCCGCTTCATCCCGAGGCGCTATCTGCCGATGCAATGCTCGGCAGCGAATATGTTCGGTCGAGCCCCAAAGCCCGATGCCGCGTCTTCGGCAGGCGGCGAGGAGAACCATGGCGACATGGCCCTCGACACGCTGGCGTCGATTCTGCGCAGCATGGCCGACTACGCCCTCGACCAAGAGGGCGTCGACATCCCGACGTTTCGCGCGACCGCCGAGGGATGGGCCAAGCATGTCACGCTGGCCACATCGCCGCCGGGCGTCCACGACGACGATGCCAAGGCGCGCGGTGGACGACGCGAGTGGGAGGGTGTCCGGCGTTTCGTGCGCGAATACCTTCGGTCGAGCGTCAAGCGGGTCAGCGAGGTCACCACCGACCTGCGCCAGGTGCTGTGGTTCTTCATTCGCAACCTCAGCCAGGCATTCTCGCAGGACGTGGAAGTCGACGGACGGCTGCGCATGCAGATGGAGCGATTGGGGTTGCTGGTCCAGGGAAGCACGACCACCGACCTCAAGCGTGAGGTGCTTGATGCGGTGGCGATGTTGAAGGGTATCCTGGAAGAGCGCGCCCAGCGCCATCAGCGCCAGATTCAAGTCCTCGGCGCGCAGGTTCGTTCGCTTGGGCAAGAGCTGGAATCGGCGCGGCGAGAAAGCGAAACCGACCCACTGACCCAGATCCCCAACCGCAAGGCCTTTGACGACTACCTGGCCCGCAGCGTGGAAATTTACCAGGCCTTCGGTAGCCGGATGTCCATGATGATCGTCGACGTCGACCACTTCAAGACCGTGAACGATTCAAGTGGCCACGTGACCGGGGATGAGGTGTTGCGGCAAGTTGCCGATGCGGTGGTGAAGGTCTTCCTTCGCAAGAACGACTTTGTGGCCCGCATCGGAGGCGACGAGTTCGCGGTGGTCTTGCGCGAGACCAAGCTGGACGATGCGCGCGCGCTGGCGGAACGCGTGGTGTGCCGAGTGCGCACTCTGCTTATCGCGACCTCGAATGGAGAAAGAAGGAACGTGACGGTCTCGATCGGCCTGTCCGAGATCGCGACGGGCGAGGACTCGAAGGCGTGGTTCGACCGAACCGACCGGTTCCTCTACACTGCCAAGGAGGCCGGCCGCGACCGGGTGTCGGCGGGTTGAGCTACCTGCAGGTGTAGTAGCGGTTGATCGCGTCGACCGCGCGATAGGCGACAACTTCCCGGCAATTGGCCAAAGCGAATTGTTCCGCGACTGCCTGGCCGACGGCGGGCGACCCGATTTCGATCACGGCCAATTCTGGGCGATAGCGGGTAAGGTCGAATCCTCGCAGCGCCTCCGGTTCTGCGCCCTCGATGTCCATGGACAAGAGATCGATGGCGGCTACCTTCTCGCGTTCGAGCAGATCGTCGAGAGCAATGGTCGCCACGGTTCGCTTGCGATACTGTCCGCCGCGCGGATCGGTGCCGCTGCCCGACGAGAATCTCCAGTCCTCGCTCACGAAGAAGCCGCGCTGCAGGTTGCTCTTTTCGCCGGCGTAGTAGGCGAAGAAGCGGGTTGCCGGTCGCTTCAAGCGGTAGTCGCCGGCGTGGTCCGCGTTGGCGTCGACGGCGATGCCGTGCCAGCCGAGGTGCTTTTCCAAGAAGTAGGTTGTGCTGTCCTGGATCGGATCGCCGGCGCCCACGTCCAGGAAGAATCCACCTCGGCGATCCGCGAAGAACGCACGAATCAGGGTTTCCTCGTCGTCTTGCGAGTAAAGCGCTTCGCCGTAGACTGCCTGCAAAGACCGCAGGTCCACCTTGCCGGGCAAAGGTCGTTGCCGGTTGCCCGCACGCGCACAGGCCATGGTTGCGATTGCGGCGAGGCTCAACGCGACGCCGATGCGTTGTGCGGCGCGGTCGTGGCGATTTGCGCGGCCCACGGATGCAGGTATTGCGCTTCGAGGGGGCGTGCGCCCGGCCGCCCGGGTGGTAACTTTGTATCTCATGTTGTCCAAGGATAAGGCTGGTCTCATGGTCCACGGGCGACTGACACTTGTGCTGGTTGCCTTCTTCGCCGTTGGATGTGGCGACAATCTGTACGACGGCCGCGATCGAGGATACTACGGCGGTAAAACCGTTGATGCGGGTGTGTGCGTCTACGCCAATGGTGGGCGCCGCTATGCATGCGGTTGCGCGGATCGCCCCTATGACGTCGCTGTGGCGATGAAGGTGGCTAACGGCACAACCCTCGAGTCGTTGGACACGGCTTTGCTGCCTTCCGATCGCGGCGGTCTACCGGCGCCAGTCACGCCGCCCGCGCAGGGTACGCCCGCGGCGGACGGGTATTGGGTGGCGACTCTGATGAGCGAAGACGGCGAACCCCTCGGCTCGTCGGTTTTTGGGGCTCGCCACTCGCCGGACGACGCCGGTTACCGTCACGGAACCCCGGTTGAGCTCGCGGTCCCGTTGGTGCCTGCCGCGGCAATTCTGCGTATCGAGAACTGGGATTCCGGGCAGGTGCTCATCGATCTGGATCTGCGCGGGCACCTGCAGGTGTTGTGCATCGATCGGCCTTGCCTCTCGATCTGTTCGGCCGCCCGCGGCAGCAGCGACGCCGGCGCGGGCGAGGATGGGCCCGAGGACGCACCTGCAGCAGTGGACGCGGCGGTCCCCGCGATGGACGCGGGCGCCGGCTGATGTGACGTGATGGGTGCGGCTATTCCCAGCGGGTGGGCTTGCTTCCCGACGAAGCCGGCGCAGCAGCGGGGGCCTGCGCTGCAGGGGCAGGCGCGGCCGCGGGCGCTGGTGGGGGAGGAGGTGCCGGCGCGACTGGACGTGGCTGCGGCGCAGGAGCCGCTGCCGGAGCGCGCGTCGTCGCAGGGGGCAACTCGGGCGCCGGGATATTCGCCGAGCCAGGCGCTCCCGGTGACGTTGTCGCTGCAGCAGGGACAGTCGCGGGTACGGGCGACTCAAGTGGCGGCAAGGTCGGCAACGTGTGGATTTCCACCGCAGAGCCCATGAAGATCGGGATCAGCACCGCGTTTCGCTTGCCGTCCAGACCGATGGCGGCGGGCGACGTGGCTCCAGAGATGAGCTCCTGGAACTCGCCGCCGGGCAGACCGCGATAGACGGCCGAGCCTTCCCAGCTAGAAATGAGCAGGGAGTTGTCGGGAAGCCTGACAATCCCGTCGAGGCTGCCCTTGGGGAGCTTGGTGACAGAGCCCATCTCGCCCATGTAGTTCACGTGGACGAGCTCGTTCCTGGCCAGCGTTACGACCCAGACGCCGGTATTGTCGGCCAGCACGCCGTTCGGCCAGAACAGGGTCTTGTCTTGAATCAGTGGCTTCACCGAGCGCTTCTTGATGTCGATGGCGTAGATGGCGTCCGCGCCGGTGCCAGAGAACTGCCCGTCCTTGATCTTGACCGCACTGTCCGACACGTAGAGAGTCTTGCCGTCGGGAGACACGGTAAGCGCATTCAGGAAGACTGCGTTCTTCACCGCGATCTTGCCCTTCGGCTTGCCGGTCTTGTGGTCGAACTTGCGAACGACGTCGATATCGGCGACGTAGAGAATACCGCCGGCAATGACCATGCCCTTGGGTGCGTTGAGCTCAGTCGCCCGCTTGCTGCCGTCGATCCACTTCAGATCGATGACCTTGCCGTCGGGGCCGATCTTCGAGATGAAGCCGTTCTTATCGAACGCGGTCGGATCGCCATTGATGTTGCTGACAAAATACACATCCTGATCCGCGTCCCAGAGCACACACTCGGGGGTCTGGAGACCGGCATCCTTGATGATGATGGGGGCAGGTATGGGCGGAGCGGGGGGCGCCTGAGGAATAGCCACGTGCACCGGTACTGGCGCCGGCGCGGGAGCGACCGCGACCGGCCGCGCGGGCTGAGGCGCGGCGACTGGCTGCCGTGAGTGGGCACACCCAGCAATGGCCACTGCGCTGGTGCTAAGAAGAACTAAAGCAGAACGACTGGAACGGTCCATCCTTCACCTCACCTGGTTGTTCGCGCGGGTTGCTCCTACCGCACACGGCTACAGTATTCCGGATGCCGGCAGATCCACAACCTTTTCGTCACAGCGAGGGCAAAGGATGCTGCGCATGGGACGTTGTCGCAGCAACGTGTTCTCGCCCACAAAGGAAGACTCGCCAGCAGGACGGTTGGCTTCCGCTCCGGCCAGCGCCCGGCGGCAACCGCTCGTGGAGCTCGCACCGAGCGCTCAGCGCGGGTCGTGTGGACACGAGGAGCGACCGTTCACAGCGCCATTCGCCTCTTTCGTGCGGCAAGCGCCGACATGTTGTCGGTTTGACAGTGTGAAATCTGCCACAGTTGTCCGTCGGACTCGGTTTGGGGCCAGGGAAATCGCCACTTCGGCGTTGGCATGTGCATTGCTGCTATTGACCGCATGACAATGACTCGAAAGAAGCCTTGTCTTCGTCCATTCTTCCGCTGGCTGGTTCCGCGACTCTTGATCGTTGTGACCGCCGCCACATTCATCGGGTGACCAGGCCCGAGTCCGTCCGACGGAATTGGTCTATCAGGCGTTTCGACGTCTGCGGGCGAACGCCAGGAGAATGAGACCCATCGCCATTGCAACGGTCGATGAATCGCCGTGGCTCTTGGACGCCACTCGACCCAGGGCGCAGTTGCAGCCGTTCGAGCCAGAGCCGCCGCCGGCCGAAGCTCCGCCGCTGCCCGAGTTGCCACCGATCCCGCCTGAGCTCGACTTTCCACCGGAGCCGTTGCTCGTGTTTCCGCCATTGGCAGAGCTGCCGCCGCCGGCCGCGCCACCCGCTCCAACCGATCCGCCGCTGCCATTGGTGCCTCCGTTGCTCGCGCCGCCGCTTCCCTGTACGCCTCCAGTCGTCTGCGACCCGCCTTTGCCGCTGCTGCCGCCGGCGCTGGTGGCTCCGCCAGTCGCGCTGTTGCCCCCGGTTCTGCTTCCCCCAGTGCCGGCGTTTCCGCCGCTGCCGGTGCCGCCACTTCCCTGGTTGCCACCGGTTCCCTGGGTTCCGCCCGTTCCGGTGTTTCCGCCGCTGCCGGTGTTTCCGCCGCTGGCGCTTCCGGCCGCGCCTGCAGTGCCACTGTCCCTTCCACTGTCAGCACCGCCATCTCTTGTCCCACTGGCGCCACCGCCGCCAGCCCCGCCCGCGCCGGTACCGCCGCCCGATCCGGAGGTGCCTCCGGTTCCTCCACCGCATTGTGCAATCTCCGGATCGACCGCTGCCGTGACTGCGGTCTGGCTGTCCAAACCCAGGAATGGCAGGACGTATTTGCCAACGAACAAGGCGTCCGACGGGCCGTGATCGCCGCCGATCGAGTCGAAAGCATCGAGCACCAGATACCCGCATGCGTTGTTCCACTGCTCCTCCGTCGCCCGATGACTCCCCAAGGTCAATCCCGTGTTCGTCTTCGTCGGATCGGTGCTGAGGTTCTGTAGATTGATGTACTGCTGTTCTGAATACCCCATGTTCTTGAAGCTGATGGTCGGATCTGCATCGCCATGGAAGAGCTGCAGGCGGGGCCGATGTCCGGTGTACCCGGTATCCATGTTGCGCACGAGGTCTCCCCACTGCTGCGCAGTGTAGTTGACCGAACCGCCTGCGCACGTACCGTTATACCCGGTGGCGTTGCTTGAGTTGTCGTTCGGCCCGTGACACCCGGCCGGCATGCCGGCGAATGACGAGCCCGCCTTGAAGATGTCGGGGTAGAGTCCCAATAGGAGCTCCGTCATCATCGCACCCGACGAACAGCCGCTCGCATAGACACGATCCGGGTTGGCACTGTACTTCGAGAGCGCGTACACGACCATTTGCTTGATGGCGTTGCTATCGCCGCCTTTGTCGCGCGTCCACACCTGGGTGGAATCGGTCGTCCAGCATCTATTGCTGCTGGGGTTGCTCTGCGGGGCCACGATGATGAAGCCATATTTGTCGGCCGCGCTCTTTAGGTCCGGTGCCTGACCAAGTACAACGCTAGCGTTGCTACCGCAGGAGTGGATCAGGGTCAGGATCGGCGGATTGGCGGCCGTCTTGTCTGGCACGTAGACGTACATGAGCACGTCCGACGGCAGGTTAGCGACCCCTCCGGTCCAGTTGCTGACCTGCTGGAGAGATGCCGCCTGCGCGGGCGTGCCTGCCAGTAGTCCAACTGCGGCCACCAACAGGGCGCCGATGCTCGTGCGACGATGCGTCATGATGCGAACTCCTCCTAGCTTGTTACCTCGACAGTGCTCTCGACGGCAAGAAACGGCCCATAACCTGGGGCCGATGAGAGGTGCCGGCGCCCGTCTGCAATTCCTGCGCTCTCGCCGGCCAAAGGACGTCTGTCCGCCCGCAAGACTGGCTCGGAAACAGCACGATCACGATGACCATGCGCTACTCGCAGTTGGCGCCGGGGAGTGGCTCGGACTTCATCCAAGCCCTGGAAAACCCAGCCGCCGTGGCAGATAGCGACCCCAACGGGATTCGAACCCGTGTTCATGGCTTGAAGGGCCATTGTCCTGGGCCGGACTAGACGATGGGGTCTTATTCAATTTTTCGTAGGTGGGTTGTGGGCCCAGCAGGAATTGAACCTGCGACCTACGGATTAAAAGTCCGCAGCTCTGCCAATTGAGCTATGGGCCCCGACGGGCGAAAAAAGGCTAAGTATAAGTCCGGTCGGCTGGCCGGGCGGGAACCTATAGCACGGGTCGCGCCACGGAGACGAAAAAACTTCCTCAGGAGGGGTCGATGTGCGTTGCGCCACTGGTTCGCAACAACTTGGCGTGACGACGACTTCAGAAGTTGACACCAAACCCCGATGAGATCGAATGTGTCCGTGGCAAGGGAGCCCGAGCCGATGCTGCCATACCTAGAAAAACCAAGAGAATTACGACGTTCCGCGCGCGCGAAGGTGCAGATTGCGGCCAAATATGTCAGCGACAGCCTGGTTGTCGACGGTGTGGTCACCGATGTCAGCGCCGACGGTTTGTTTTTCTGCTCGGATTACCTGGACGGAACCGGGGAAAGCGTGCGCATCTGGCTCGACATCCCGTGGCGGAATCGTCCCTTGGAGCTGCGCGGGGAGGTCCGCTGGGTAAGCGAGACGCCCAGCACGGGAGGCATGGGCATCAGGTTTCTCGATGTCAGCCTGGAGGACCGCATGGTCCTGTCGTCGCTCGGCCTGTCCGCCTTGGCTGGTGCCGCAGCGGCGTCGCCGGGAGGCGAGGCCTGACGCGCAGAGTATCGCGCGCTTGCTCCGGCAAGCTGTTTTCAGGGTAGAGTCGGCGCCCGGGATACCCGCATGAAGAACCCAGTCGCCGTCACCATCGCCGGACACCGCTTCACTCTGCGCAGCGACGAGGACGAGCGCATGGTGCGGGAAATGGCCGCGCACGTAGACCGCCACCTCCGTGAGCTGCAGAAGCAGACGCGTGCCGCCGACACGCAGTCCCTTGCCATCCTGACCGCGCTGCAGATCACCGAGGAGCTGTGGAAAGAACGCCGACGGCACGCCGACTTGCGAAAGCAGGTGCGCGACAAGGGCCGTGCGCTGCTGCAGTTCATCGAGCGCGAAGGCAGGGTCTGAGATCATCCCCTAGTTGACGGATTGCGGTCGGTGTGGTGGTTATAGGGGGTGGCACGAAGTCTTGTACCCAAGCGCAGAAAGCGCCGACCACAGCAACTGCGCAACTCGCTCGGTCTGGGCGGCCTTCTGGTCGTCTTGACCGCGGTTAACGTCTACTACTTCTTCCTGCGCCACGATACCTCCGTGCAGAGCCTGATGAAGCCGGTGTCCACCGCGAAGACGCTCGGCGACGCCAAGCAGGAGGCGCTGGCGGAATCGATCCCGCCCTCGCTGCTCGGGGCTGCCTACGAGGAAAAGAAGCCAAAGAAGGCGGCTGCTCCTGCGTCCATCGTCACCGAGGACGGCTCGATCTTGGGTCAGTTCGGCCCGTCGGACACGCTGAGCACGGTGCTGGCGCGCGAAGGTTTTGGCGGCTCGGCGGGGAACGTGACGGCGGCGATTAGCAAGCTAGTCGATCCGAAGCTGATTCGCGCCGGCGAAAGGTACCAGGTCGACCGTGACGACGAGGGCAACCCGGACGCGTTCCATTACATGCCTACCCCGGCGCTGCACTACTTCGCGACGCAGAAATCCGACGGCAGTTGGGTGGCGAAGAAGCAGGAAAAGCCCCTGGAAATCAAGACCGCAGAGGCCTACGGCACGGTCGAATCGTCGCTCTACGAATCGGTGCACAAGGCGGGCGAAGGCGGTGCGCTGGTGAGCTTGCTGGTCGACCTATTCGCCTGGGACATCAACTTCTATACCGACACCCATCCCGGCGATCACTGGAAGGTCGTCGTCGAAAAGCAGTACTTGGGAGGCCAGTTCTACAAGTACGGGCGCCTGCTGGCTGCCGAGTACAGCGGCAAGACCGGCACTTTCCGGGGCTTCTACTGGAATCCGACGGACGACCGCAGCCACGGGCACTACTACGACGAAAAGGGCCAGGCGCTGGCGAAGACAATGTTGAAGACGCCGCTGCGCTACGTGCGCATCAGCTCGAAGTTCGATCCCAAGCGTTTCCACCCGATCTTGCACGTGCTGAAGGCGCACCTCGGTATCGACTACGCGGCGCCGATCGGTACGCCGGTATGGGCGTCGATGGCGGGCAAGGTGGTGCAGGCTGAGATGCTGCGCGGGTCGGGCAACACCATCGTGATCCAGCACGGCAACGGCCTGCAGACGCGCTATTTCCACTTGTCCAAATTTGCGAAGAATCTAAAGGTGGGTAAGCAGGTGCAGCAGAAGGAAGTCATCGGCTACGTGGGAACCACCGGTCTTTCCACGGGGCCGCACCTGCACTTCAGCGTGGTGAAGAGCGGGCAGTACATCGACCCGGCCAAGGTTTCCGTGGTGCACGAGCCGGGACCGACCAACCGTGCGGCGTTCCTCTCGGCGATTCGGCCCAGGGTCGCGGCGCTGAAGGCGCTGCCACCGGTGATGGCGAGGAATTAACCGCGCCTACCGGCTGGGATTGACGACCGGATCGCTGTCGGTCGCTGCCACAGCGACGTCTTTATCGGCCGAGTCCTCCTCGTCGAAGGCGCCCAGCTCGCGCAGGACCTCCTCGTCGGGCACGCTGGGCGGCTCGGGAATCGGCGGCTGGGCGGCGCTGCGCTCTTGGGCGCGTCTGCGGCGATAGAACAGGACTTCCTCGGCCAGGCCCAACACGATGTAGGCCAGCACCAGGAACAGGAAAATGAAGGCCTTGGCGAAGCCGGTCCAGACCCACGCGGCGCAGGCGCCGCCCACAAGCAGGACCACGCCGACCGTCTTTACGGTGAAGCGCAGCTCTTTGAATGATCGAAAGCGAACCCGCGAAACCATCAGGAACGACAGCACCAAGACCACAACCGCGGTCGAGGTCTCGCTGAGGAATTTGTATTCGCCGGTGGTGTGGCTGACGATGACCACGAACACCAGCAGGCTGGCCGCGGGCGGGATGGGAAGACCCAGGGTGAACTTCGCCGGCTTCTTGTGACCCGAGTCTTCATCGCGTCTGGCCAGCACGTTGAACCGCGCCAGCCGCATGGCCCCCGCACACACGAAGAGACCGGCAATCAGTACCCCGGTCATGCCGAACCCGGTCATACCCCACTTGTAGACCAGCAGCGCCGGCGCGGTGCCGAAGGTGATGACGTCGGCGAGCGAGTCCAGGTCGCGGCCCAGATCGGTTTGGGTCTTGGTTAGCCGCGCGACGCGACCATCGAAGGTGTCGAAGAAAAGCCCGAAGCAGATGGCCAGTGCCGCAAGGTATAGGTCCGCCTCGCTGCGGCCAGAGGCAGACAGCGCCAAGGATGCGAACCCACACAGAACCGATGAAAGGGTGAATAGGTTCGGAAGTACGTAGTAGGTCTTCCGGAAGTCCACGGCGACAGGATAGCATGTCGTGGTGTCTTTCATGCGAGCCCTTGCAACGGTTTTCTTCATCGCGGTGGCGACAGCGTTGGGCAGCGTCTTTGGCCTGCTGCTGCGCCTGCTCGACCGCACGGGAGATAGGGTGCTCGACTTGGCGCGGGCATGGTCTGGCTGGGTGACGTCGTTTGCCGGCGTGAAAATCGTGGTCGAGAATCGGGCCTCGCTCGATCCCGCTCAGCCGTACGTCTTCATGGCAAACCACGCTTCCTCGCTAGATATATGGGCGGCCTTCGTCGCCGTGCCGCGGCGGCTGCGCATGATTGCCAAGAAGCAGCTAGCGCGTATTCCGCTGTTCGGGTGGGTCATGTGGGCGGGGCGCTTCATCTTCATCGACCGGAAGAACGGCGTGTCGGCACGCCGAAGCATAGAGGAAGCTGGCAACCGGATTCGCAACGGCGATTCGGTCCTGATTTTTCCGGAGGGAACGCGTACGCGCGACGGAAGCTTGGGGCCGTTCAAGAAGGGCGGATTTCATCTGGCGGTGCGGGCCGGGGTTCCCATCGTCCCGCTGGCGCTGCGGGGCACGCGCGAGCTGATGCCGGCCGGCAGCTACCTTCTGCGCGCCGGCAAAGTGACCGCTATCATCGGCGAGCCGATTCCGACCCAGGGCCTTTCCGAACAAGATCGCGCCAACCTGCACGAGCGCGTGCGCGTCGTCGTCGAGGAAATGCTGGCCGGGAAGTAGCGCACGGACCAGCGCCGAATGTTGCTACCATGGGCGGCATGAGACTGGCTTGGATGGTCGCCTTGCTTGGCAGCGGGTCCGCGTGCGGAGCGACGGTCCATCGAAAACCAGAGCCCGCGGCCATGGCGGCGCCGGAGCCAGCCACCACGGGGATTCGCATCGTGGCCGGCACCTATGGATCGAGCTGCGGGCAGCGGCGCGGTAACGTCACCCGGCACTTGGCGGTCACGTGTGACGGCAGCGAGCAATGCGACTACCGGATCCATCACATGATCATCGGCGATCCGGCCTACGGGTGCCGGAAGGACTACATTGCCGAATGGACCTGCGCCGGCGCGTCCCAAGTCCACCGCGCCTATGCAGAGCCGGAAGCCGGCTTCGGTTCCGTGGTCCGACTCGGATGTCCTGCGGATGCAACAGCCGGCCTGCCAGCGCAGGCGGGCGAGCCTGCGCCGCCTTCGCCAGCCCTGGCCATCCATGTCGTTGCTGGCAGCTACGGACCCAACTGCCGAGCTCCGCGCGGCAACGTGACCGCGCACCTGGCGGAGAAGTGCGACGGGCGTCCGGAATGTGCGTATCGCATCCACCACTGGCTCATCGGCGATCCGGTGTACGGGTGCGCGAAGAGCTACATCGCAGAGTGGACCTGCGGCGCCGAGTCCGAGGTCCGTCGCGCCGTGGCCGAGCCCGAGGCAGGCTATGGTGGGGGCGTCTACCTTTCTTGTGACCCCACGGCACCACCGAAGCGGCTGGCCCCGGAGGGACCGCGCGCCGCCCATGGTCCCATCCAGGTACACTCGGCGGCTTACGGCCAGCGCTGCGCGCGCGCGGACGACACCGCGACTGCCGAGCTGGCGCAAAGCTGCGACGGGCGCTGGACCTGCGAGTACACCGTGCCGTTCGGCTCCCCGACTGCCCCCGGCCGCGCCTGCGGCGAAGACTACGCCGTGGCATGGACGTGCGGCGACGATCCCGACCTGCAGACCGTGCATCTGCCACCCAACGCCGGCCCCTCGGCGCTGGTCGTTCTGCATTGTCCGTAGCCTGGATGCCTCGTCGGACTTGTGTCTCAAGACCATGTCCCAAACGTACAGGTCCCGGACGGCGGACCCCTCTCAGTAAATCACTTTCACCAAGGTCAACCCACAGGCGGGCGCGGTCACGCCGGCTTGGGTTCGGTCGCCGGATTCGAGCAACGCTGCCACGTCGTGGACGGTCAGCTTGCCCTTGCCGACGGCGACCAGGGTGCCGGCGAGAATGCGGACCATGTTGCGCAGGAACGCGGTGCCTTCGACTTCGATGGATACCAGCGCGCCGTCGCGGCGCACGTCGAAGCGGCGCAGGATGCGGACCGTGTTGGTTCTGTCACAATCGGATGATCGGAAGCCGCGGAAGTCGTGCTGGCCCAGCAGAACCGTGGCGGCCTGGCGCATGGCGTGCGTGTCCAGCGGATCGTACACGTGCCACGCGTGCCGGGCGAAGCGCGGCGAACGAACCGGGTGGTTCCACACCTGGTAGCGGTAGATCTTTCCGCGGGCGTCGTGCCGGGCGTTGAAGCCCGCGGGCATGTCGGCGACGTCCAGCACCGCGATCTCTGGCGGTAAGAAGGTGTTGAGTCCGCGCAAGAAGCCCAGGGTTGGAATGCGCGACGAAACCTCCACGCTGGCTACCTGGCCCTCGGCGTGCACTCCGGCGTCGGTGCGGCCCGCCCCGCGCACCACCACGTCTTGACCGGTCATCGACTTGAAGGCCTGCTCCAGCCAACCCTGCACCGTGGGCTGCCCGTCCTGGCGTTGCCAGCCGGACAGTCCCGTCCCGTCGTACTCGACGACGATGCGCAAGGTGCGTGGTGCCGGGGGATCGTTCACGTCGCTACCCGTGTAGGACGTCAGAACTCAAACATCAAGCCGGCGAACCATGTGTTGTCGCCCACGTGCAGCACATCGGTGCGGTAAAGGCCCGAGCCGTCGACGTGATCCAGCTCGAAAAAGGCATAGGTGTGGTTGACTCCGCTGTCGACGTCGAATTCGCGGGCCGCGGAGGGATCGACGAAATCGAGCCGTAGCGAGATGCCCGCCGCTGCCTGCCAGCCCGCGGTTCCGCCCTGGCCGTGGCCGCCGCCCGTACCTTTGTAGGTGGGCACGTCACCGTCGCCGTTGTTGATGGTCCAGATGGTGTAGTTGAGCCCAATCTTGCCGTAGGGAACCAGCGGGATCTTCCAACGGTTCGCGGCTTCGTCCATGCGGTAGATGAGCAATGCCGCGAAGGGGATCAAGCGCAGGCTGGTGTTGTCGGCGGAGGGCGTGCAGGTTCCATTGGCCTGCAGGTCCGACAGCAGACAGGCCTGACCGTTTTCCTTCCAGTAGCCAATCGAGGCGCCAATCGACAGTGTGCCGAACTTCTGCAGTACCTCCCAGTCGAGCTCAAACTGCCACATGGGGCGCTTCTGGGTGCCGAAGAGGAAGGCGTTGGGCTGGGCCTTGCCGCCAAATTCCGAGTCGACGTCGGGCAAGTAGAGTCCGAAACGCACCTCGATGGCAAAGTCGCGCTCGGAGGCCCAGGTCGACGGAGGAGGCGGAGGCGTGGGCTCGGGCTCGGGCTCGGGGTAGGCGGTCTGGTTATCGTCGCTACTTGTGTCCATGTCGTCGTAGATGATGCCCCCCGCGTGCGCTCGTCCACCGACGACGGTGCCCGCGGCAACCAGCAGCAGCATGGTCGTGGTTCCGGGCGGGCCCTTGCGCCGGCGTCGGACAAACACGATCACCGCCAACGCGACGAAGCTGATCACGATGAGCGCGGCAGGGCGCTTCTGCCAGCCTGCAAGCGAGCAGTATCCACCCTTGGCCTGGCCGCCGGAGTTGCGGTATTCGGTGTAGAAATCCACGGTCGCGACTGGCATCCCGTAGGTCACGCTGGATTCCGGAATGGCGCTCACGTTGCCGTACTTGTCGATGGCCGCCACGCCCACGCCGTACCAGATGCCGTTCTGCAGCCCCGTGATACGCTGGCTCGTTGTGGTCGAGGGCAGAAGGCCCGAACAGAGGAAGCTGGGGTCGAGGTTATTGAATGCGCTGGGCGAAGCCGGGGCGGGAGCGAGCTCCGAACAGGTTGCGCTGGACTGCATGTAGGAAGCGCTATAGCTGTGCAAGGGGAAAACCTGAAAGGTGTCGGCCCGCGTGCAGAAGATCTGAACCCCGAGGAAGTTGGGATCGGCAGATGGAGTCAACCCGGACGCCCAGCCCCAGGTGACGTTCAGGGCGTCATTCCCGCCCTGCGCCACGACGTCGCTGGGCCCATACTGGAGCTCGCCATTCAGGTTGACCTGGAAGGACAAGCTGAGATCCGGGGAGGTGCCCGTGTTGGTTTGCGCCCAGAAATAGATGGTCTGCGAGGTCAGGGGAAGCGCGCAGTTGGCGGTCGTGTCGCATGTCCCGCTGCATCCACACGTCGGCACGGCCAGCGAGCCATAGAGCAAAGACACCGGGATGGGGGGGCTCACGTACTGGCGTTCAGACTCAAAAACCGTGAGCGGGAATTGCGCGTCGAAATTGTTCGGGTCGAGGAGGTTGGTGCAGTTTGCGGCAAGCGCGCAGCTATAGGAGCCTGGCGAAAGGCAGTTCGCCCCGTTGTTACCCGCGTAAAGCTTTCCTATCCCGAAGGGTACGCCATTGGTGGAGAGGAGAGTCTGAATCCTCTGGGCCGTGCCTGACCCGGGCTGGATGACGATTCTGAAATAGCCGCTGTAGTCGGTGTTCCCTGTATTGTCGACGCCGGCGTCGGGGTTGGTGAGATTGGAATTCACGCACTCGCAGCGAGCCCGGTTGAAGAAGTACTGCTGCTGGGTCGTGTTCATCTGGATCCAGTTGCCCCAGTTATTGGGGTCCTGGTACTCGAGGAAGAAGGCGAAGTCCGACGACGACAGCGCGGTCGCGCCGGTGACACTCGTGGTCCCGATGGTTCCGCCGGTTTGCGCGAGGCTTTCCCCTGACGCCAGGACGAGGGCGAGCAAGGATAGCGCGCGGACGACTTTACGCGTGAGTCTGATACACATACCCGGCGTGCGATCGCTGCAAGGCCGATGCCGGCTTCGTCCCAGCTTGAACTGGCTGTTTTTTCGAGGGATTTCAGCACCGGGCGCAGGAACCGGGTGCCACTTCTGATCGGGTGGCATAGGTGGCGTTTGGGGTTCGCCAAGTTGGCAATTCACGTTGCCATCCTAACATCCCCGTCAAACCGTTTGCGGATCGCGGTAGACGGTTCAGCGAAGCTCCTGCAGCGCGACGGGTTGGCCAAGCAGGGCGGACGGTAGCTCACCAAGCCCATCTTCACTGCCCGAGGATCTCGATGCGGCCCGCGTGATCCGGCGACAACGAATCGGCGTGCAGCAGGTAATCGCCCTGCTACAGACGGAGACCGGGCCGTCGGCCAAGTCCAAGTGTTGGCACAGCAGCGATGTGGCGTCAGCGCCCGGACACGCGAGCAGTCGCAAGACCGGGAGCGAGCTCGAGGTGCGCGAAACGGTCAGCGCATGCGCCTTCTCGAACCGCAGCTTGATGTTCCAAGGCGTGTTTCTGCGCGGCAGGGCCACCGCGAGGGTCACCGGCTGATCTTCGGGAACGGCAAAAGCCTGCAGGCTCGCGGTGTCGCTGCCGGCCCAAGGCTGCGAAGGCGCGAGGACCGCGAGGTCGTGCGGGACCGCGGTCGAAAAATCCAGGTAGTAGCGACCGGCTGCCAGTTGCAGGAGGCCCACCGGCGACGGCACATCGCCGTCGGTGGTTGCCAGCGTCTCTACGAACGGCACCGGATCGCACCGGGCCACTCGGGTCAGCGCCGGCGCCGCAATTGCGACGTTGCCGTCGCTCGAGAGGTCGAAGGTGCGGGTGTCGCTTGGGATTCCGCAGACCGGTGTCACCGACACGGCGGTTCCGTTGCTCGGCAGCGCATCTCGCGAGCACGCGAATGGGCGAGGGCAGGTCTCGGGGCTGGCCAGGGTGGGGCAGCCCACAGGTCATCGGCCCCGCTGCCGTAGCTCGCGCGTAGGGCCGCATCCAGGTCGGCAAACGAGGCGTCTTGGCGAAGACTGGTGTAGAAACGGAGAAACGTCTCGGGGCCGTCTTGGTCGATGAGGTAGCGCACCAGTCGCCCGCCGGTGTCGTACACAAGCAGATCCGCAAGTGGCTGCTGCACCGCCACCGCGTCCGCGAGCGAAAGCGACGGCGTCTCGGCGATGGGCCTGTTGCACGCCAAGGCCATGGCCGCGCTTTCCTTGATCACGGTCAGCGGCACGCCGGACGGCCACAGGTACGCATGAACCAGCTCGTGCTGTTCGAAAGCATCGTACGCGTAGACGCCGCTGCCGTCCGTGCAGCCGCCCGAGCCTTCGGGACTCGGCGCATTCGCAGCGAAGTCATCGGCATCGATGAACTTGTGGTGGCACGTGGGAAGTCAGTCCGGCAACCGGATCTGTCCGGCCTCGCGGCGTAGCTCGGCGATGACAGCCGGGCTAAGATCCAAGTCGCCGTAGCGGACGGACGTGTACGCCGCCGTCAAGCGTTCGAACGCTGGTGCGCCTTCCAGGCCCAATTCTCGAATCCGCGCCAGGTATTCGTGCGGCGTCTCGGTAGGCCGGCGCGACAGTCCGGAAGCCGATAGCCGCTTGAGCAGCGACTGGTAGATGCGAACGACGGCTTGGGTCGGCTGCGCCTCGCGCGCGTGTCCACTGCGGCGCCCGCGCCAGCGCCGAAGACGCCTTCGTTGGCTGACCAAGAGGACGGCGGCGATGATCGCACCCGCCACTGTCGCTGCCTGTTTCTTGGTCATGGGCGATGGCGTAGGTCCGGGCGCGAAGGCCCGCCTGCCGAGGCCAAGCCTTTGTCCCAGCCGTTGTGCCAGCAGAAACTGTTGGCTGGCACTGTATTCCAGCACCCAACGGCCCCAGAAAAGCTCGGCCGAGTCGAGCAGTTGGTGCAAAGCCCCCATGGTCGAGCTGCGGTCTTGCGGCGGTGTCGCATCCACGCGCACCCAGCCCTCGCGTCCAAGATACGCTTCCACCCAGGAATGGGCGCGGTTCTCGCGCACGGTGACTGCCTCGCGCATGGCGTTCCACTCGCCGCCGAGGAAGCCGTTCACGTAGCGGGTGGGCACGCCACCCAGGCGCAACAAGATGGCCGCCGCCGATGCGAAGTACTCGCAGTGGCCGGCCTTCTCAGCGAACAGGAAGTCCTCGAGCGGATCGGCGATGCGTTCGTCTCGCCGCAGGTTGGTCGTGTAGCCGTGGGTCTGCCGCAGCCAAGCCACCACGGCCTGCACCTTGGCGGCGGACGATCCTTGCCCCTGCAGGACTTGCTTGGCCAAGGCAGACACGCGCGGGGTTAGTGATGCCGGCACGCGCAGGTAGTTGTCGAGCAGGGCGCTCGGCAATTGCGGTTCGGACAAGGAGACACGCCTGGGATCGGCACGGCCGGCGTCACGCGAAAACACCCGATAGCGCGCCCCCAAGAACTCGGTCATCGCATTCTTTCGATCGTAGGGATTGCCGGGGTTGATGCGAAACATGCGCAGCGATACCTCGTCGGACCAGCGCGCCTCGAAATCGCTGGCCGTGAAGGCCCCGGGCGGAACCGGCGGCGTCTCGAAATAGACCGGCCTGTCGACGGCGAAGGCGACCGGATGCGACAGCGCCACCACCTCTACGGTCTGCTCGATGGTTCCCTCCAAGATGGCCTTGCGCCCGAGCGGAGGCGTGACCACGAACGGATCGGACAGCTCGTAGCCACGACTTGTGTCTGCGGTCAGCCTGGGAAGGAGCCGCGTGCGGGCCTTGTCCTCGCGCGAACGCAGCCACTGGCCGCCTTCGTAGGTGTCGTAGACGGTCCCGCGCCAGTAGAGCGACGAGATGAGCCGGTCGCGGTCTGCCTGGTTGGCGACGGCGGCGAGGTTGGGAATCTCCGAGCGCAGGACTACGGTCTGGTTGTCGCTGGAGATGATGCCGTGCATGCCCAGCTTGACCTCGTCGGTGAAGCCTGCGATTCCGACCTGCCGTCGCACGCCCCCCAAGATGAAACCGAGCCCCACGCGCGGAACCATGGCGAACACCAGCGACGATCCGAGCAGCACCGCCACCGCCACCAGACCGGTCGCGGTGAAGAACCAAGCCCCAACCACGCGACGAGAGTTGAGAACTCGGGTGGCGGTGACCTGTTCTGTGTGGCCCTCACTGGCGTGGCGGACGATGTAGTTGTCTTCGATCTCGCGGCGCAGGTGGAAGAGGATCAGGGTCCACGTGGTCAGCACGACGTAGGCGGAAAAGCCGAGCACGAAGATCACACTGGTGGCCAGCCACGACGCCGCCAGCATCACGAGGAATGACATGATGAAGACTTGCAGGTAGTCGCGGTTGCTCCGGCGTTGGCAGAGCTTTACCACCAGAAGGAAGAGGGCGAAGCTGAGGAAGGGCGACAGGTCGACCTCGGGAAAGCTGCGAGCCACCTGGAAGACGGCGGCGGCCAGAAACAGCAGCACCATCACGTTGATGATCGGCGTGGCCCGGTCGACCCATTGGGCAATCGGCGACCCGGCGTCGGTGTGCCAGGCCAGTCCGACCCCGAGCACGATGAATATCAATGTCGAGACGGCAAGCACGTTCGCCGAGGCCAGGGTGAAGATCGCCGTGCTGGCGAGAAGGAAGGTGGCGGTTTTGTGGGCTGAGCGGAGTCTCATGCCGTGCTCCGCATCGCTCGGCCCACGGTCACGTCGATACGTGGTCTCGCCGGGAATGGGGTGATGGTCACGGTCGCGCCTTGCCAGGAATTCCGGCGGGGCGCACCTCGGTCCTTGTCGGTTGCTCCGTCGACCAGCGCCAGGCAGCGCAGGATCGCGCCCGCCGTGCCGGCGTCGGGCAGTATCAATGTGGACCCCGCCCGAAGCCCGACGCGCAGGCCGCGGCGGAGCAGCAAGAGGGCCAGCGACGCTGCGTGGGAGACCGCGTTTTCAAAAGTCACCGGGTCTTCGCTAACCGCGGTTTCGAGAATGATAAGCACGCTGCGCCCGGATTCCTCCTCGAATTCACGCACGAACGGTCGGCCGCGCCGGGCAGACGTGCGCCAGTGGATGTCCCTTGGATCGTCGCCGCCGCGCAACTCGCGCAGGCCATGAAAATCGCCGCTGCGGGCGCGGGCCGCGCTCTGCCTTTCGCCCAGCTCGGCGAGTTCGGTGCGGAGGGCGACCTCAGCGACGGGAATCAGGGCGGGGTAAATCAGCAGCTCGGTCGGCGCATCGACGTCAATCGACCTGCGCAGAAGTCCGAAAGGAAAACGTGTGGACAGGCGCAGTCCGACTAGGCGGTGGAGCCCGCGCCTGGGTAGAGTTCGACGGTAGGAAGTCTCCTGTTGACGATGGGCCGGGATCTTCAGAAAGAAGCAGCGGCGATCCACCGGCTTGCCGTCGGCGGCCAGGTCTTCGACTTCCAGCGAGAAGGTGGCGATGCGCGACTTCGAGTTGCGAACCGCGATGCCCATCAGGAACGGCGTGCCCGCGTAGAGCGCGTGCGGAAGTCGGCGCTCGACGTTCAGGCGTCGCATGGATGCCTCGGCGATCACGCCGTTGGCGATCAGCAGGCACAGCATCATGCCAAACATCAAGAACAGCAGGTTGAGGCCACCGTTCACGGCCGCGAACCCGAGCAGCAAGGTCGCGCCGATGAACCACTTACCCTCGCGGGTCAGCCGGAACCTACGGGGCGGACGGAACCAACGTCGCAGGCGCAGAGGCAGCCAGGCCACGGTAGCTATCCCGGAATTGGCACGCGACCGAGGATGTCGGTGACGATGCGCTCGGCCTCTTCGCGGGCGCGCCCGGTGGAATCGAGCTGGTTGGCGAGCACGAGCCGGTGTGCGAGCGCGGGCAGGGCGAGGTTTTTGAGATCGTCGGGCAGGACGTAGTTGCGCCCCGCCACCAGCGCCGCCGCACGCGCGAGGTTGCGCCACGCCAGCTCGCCCCGCGGCGAGATGCCGAGCGACAGGAACGGCGAGTGTCGGGTTTCGCGCGCGACCTCGACGATGTAGCCGGCAAGCTCGGGCGAAAGGTGCACGCGCGCAGCCGCTTCTTGCAAAGCGATGATTTCCGCCAGCGCGACCACGGTGTCGATCGCGGCCAGGGTTTCTTCGGCCAGCGACGGCGCTTCCAGAAGCAGCTCACGTTCGGTTTCCGCCGAGGGATAGTCGAGCCTGATGCGCATGGCGAAGCGATCCATCTGCGACTCGGGCAAGGGGTAGGTCCCGTAATGCTCCTCGGGATTTTGCGTGGCGATCACGAGGAACGGCGGCGCGAGCGGATGGGCCAGGCCGTCCACGGAAACCTGGTTGTCGTTCATCGCTTCAAGCAGCGCGCTTTGCGTGCGCGGGGTAGTGCGATTGATCTCGTCGGCCAGCACCACATTGGCGAAGAGCGGCCCGGGCTTGAAGTCGAACTTGCCCGTGGCACTGTCCGGAACCGAAACGCCGATGATGTCCGATGGCAAAAGGTCGCTGGTGAACTGGATGCGGTGAAAGACCCCACCGATGGACGTGGCCAGCGCACGCGCCAGGGTTGTCTTGCCTACGCCTGGCACGTCTTCGACCAGCAGGTGGCCGCGCGCGAGCAGCGCCAGCGCGCAATTGCGAATGGCCTCGGGCTTGCCGCGAATGACGCGGGCCACGTTGCCTTCCAGTCGTTCGATGGTGTCGGCAACGCTCTTCAGGGGTTCAGCCGCGAGAAGCCGGCTCATCGATTAATCATACAACGTGAAAGTACGGCGTGACGGAGTTTCGGATGCCTGGGGGCGCAGAGGCAGAGGGAGGGCGCGGAGTTGCTTGGCGCAGTGGTATCCTGGCGCCAATGCGGTTTCGCGTGCCATGGGCAGTTTGGATTTGCCTCGCCACGCTGCCTGCGTGTCATCGGGCGTTGCCGGTGCGCCTGGGCGATGCAGCGGCTGTGGTCGAGGCCGACGGGGACGCCATGGGCGCTGATGCATCGGCCGCAAGGATAGCCGATGTAGGGTTGAAGTCACGCGACGGCGCGGTGCCGGGCTCTGCCGACGATGGCGCGTCCGAGTTGTCCGACGGCGCCAGCGAGGCGGGCGCGGCAAGCTTGTGCGGCGGCGTGGTCCAACTGGCGGCGGGGCTTCTCCACGTCTGTGCCGTGAGATCTGACCAGACGCTTTGGTGCTGGGGAGGTAACGGCCATGGCCAGCTCGGCGACGGAACCTCGGTCGGAAAGACGGCGCCTGTGCAGGTGGCCGCGGTTGGCACCGGTGTGGTCCAGGTTGCGGCGGGATACAACTTCACCTGCGCACGCAAACGCGACGGGACGCTGTGGTGCTGGGGGGACAACCAGAGTGGGGAATTGGGGAACAGCGGCTCCACGGCGGCGTCGACGCCGACTCCGGCACCGGTTGCAGCGCTCGGCTCGGAAGTGATCGATGTGTCCGCCAGGGGCGAACAAGTTTGCGCGCGCAAAGCGGACAAGTCGCTGTGGTGTTGGGGATCCGGTTACCTCGGCGATGGGACTGCGCCGAAGGTCGTTACTAGCCCGACCCAGGTGGCCTCGCTGGGTCCTTCGGTTGCGAGCGTATCCGTGGGCACGGGCGACGTGTGCGCAGTCCTCGTCAACGGCGCGCTCTGGTGCTGGGGCGACAATCTCGGTGGGCAACTGGGCGACGGCTCGACCCGCAAGAGCCTGGCGCCACTTGAGGTGATCGCCATGGGCCACGAGGTGGCCACCGTCGCGTGCGGTCCGCAAGACACGTGCGCAACGAAGACAGATGGAACCGCTTGGTGTTGGGGGTGGAGGTCGGGAACCGCAACACCTTCGCCATTTGCAAGCCTGGGCTCGGGCGTCGTGCAAATCGCCGCCAGCGAGGGCCACATGTGTGCCCGCAAGGCCGACAGCACGCTGTGGTGCTGGGGCGGAAACCTGCAAGGACAAGTGGGGAAGGGCATCAGCCTTTACGAGAAGACGCCGATCCAGGTGGACGCCTTGGGGCCGACCGTGGACGTGGTGGTCGGCAGCGCCTACACGTGTGCCGTCTTGTCGGACGCGACTTTGCGCTGCTGGGGTGCAAACGACTACGGTCAGATTGGCATGGGCACCACCTCGACCCGAACCGTGCCCTATGCGGTGACCCTGGGGCAGGGGACCGCGCAATTGGCAGCAGGCCGCAGCTTCTTCTGCGCTCGCAAAGCCGATGGCAGTCTTTGGTGCTGGGGCGACGATCCGGCCACACTCCTCGCCGACGGTTCTCCGGTCTACCAGCCCAATCCGGTTGCAGTCACCACCCTTGGCGTTTCCGTCACCCAAGTGGCGGCGGGAGATGGGGATGCGGCGTGCGCGATCTTGGCGGGCAGCGAGGTCTGGTGTTGGGGAACCATCAGCAACAGCGCCGGCGTGTTCGACGTGCGGCCGGCGCCATTCCAAGTCACCGGCCTTCCTGCGAGCATCGTGGGGCTCGCCGTAGGCTGGGGGCACGCCTGCGCTCGCGCGGGAGGCGGAACCTTGTGGTGTTGGGGCCGCAACGATGAGGGCCAGCTCGGGATCGGGACCGACGATTTCTTCCTCAGCGCGCCTGCGCAGGTCAGCGCGCTTGGCACCGACGTGACCGCCGTGGCGACCAGCGAAGCACACACCTGCGCGCGCACGGGCGACGGAAGGCTGTGGTGTTGGGGTGACAATAGCTGGGGGCAACTTGGCGACGGCACCACCAACAGCAGCACGGTTCCGGTGGCGGTCACGGCCCTGGGGACGGGCGTGGTGCAGGCCTCCACCGGCTACGCGTCCAACACCTGCGCGATCCTCGACGACGGCTCGGCGTGGTGCTGGGGCGACAACTCCGACGGGCAGCTGGGAAACGGAACCACCGTCGCAAGTCTAGTGCCGGCGCGTGTCTCCGGGCTCGCCCCCGCGGTCCAGATTTCGGTAAGCGGCTCCCACACGTGCGCCGTGACCGCCGACGGCAGCCTGTGGTGCTGGGGCACCAGCAGCGCCGGTCAACTGGGCATCGGCAGCGGCGGCCAATCGGTGCGGGCGCTCACGCCGGTGCAGGTGGCTGCCCTGGGCAAGGATATGGCGGAGGTGTGCGCCGGGAATGGTTCCACCTGTGCGCGGGACAAGGAAGGGTCCGTGTGGTGCTGGGGCTCGCGCGACTTCGGCATGATGGGCGACGGCACCATCGGCTCGGTCCTGACTCCGACGGCTCCGGCGGGCTGCGAGTGAAGATCCCGTCGCTTGCTTGTTCGCCGCTGCGGCAGGCGGACACGCCTCACTGGCAGTCTGCTGGGCAGCTGCATCGGTTTTCGAAATCTCCGCACACGCCGTCGCCGCACCTGACGCATATGAATACACTCGGCGGAGCCGTCGACTGACACTCGGTACCTCCATCGGCCAGCGAACCAGGGTGGACCTTTGACAGCCCGGCGCAACACCCAGCGCAAATGTCCTTTGCATCAAATTCCTCTCCCTCCTCAAGGCAGCGCCCGGCACTTCCGCCGTACGTAAAACACAGGCCTCTGGCAATCCCGAAACAGCAATCCGTTCCTTCGCCTTGTGCACAGCAAGTATACACACCCACCATCGTCGTACCCGCCTCTCCTGTCGGCTCGACGCTGTCGATCATCTCATCAGAGCCGCCCGCCTCTCCTGTCGGACCGATGCTATCAATCACTTCACTGTTTCCGTCCTCGCTTGAATGCAAATCGCGCGCAGCGTCCTGTTTCACAGGCGCGGGATCTGGGCCGCATCCGCATAGAGCCATAGCCGCAAGGACCGCCAGGAGATTAGGGAACGAGGCCAAGAGAACGCCACTCCGCCATGACAGAGTCCCAGAAGGCAAGGCGTCGCCCAAGATTGCGGCGGAGCCTCGGATAGTTCGCAACCAGCTCAGCCACGGGAATCAACCCCACGGCTTCGTCGAAGCGCGCCTCGCGCATGACCTTCGATGCCAAGCGGGTACGATCTTCCTCGTCGTCTCTGGCGAGGCGGCGACGTAGTTCGTCCAGGTGAGCGGCTTGTCCCCATAGTCCCATAGGAAGTGGGGCACCGCTGATCCTCTGAGAAGGTCGGCTGTTAGGAGCACCTGGAAAGCATACAGCGAATGATGGGCGAGGGCACCATCGGCTCGGTCTTGACTCCGACCGCTCCGGCGGGCTGCGAGTGAAGATCCCGTCGCTTGCTTGTTCGCCGTCGGAGCGGCCTACCACCTCGCCCGTTTGGCGAGGCCCAGGGCGTAGTCGGGCCAAAACACGCCGGCGCGCGGGCCGCCGTTGCACGCGCCGTCGGATTCGCCGGGGGGCTTGACCCAGAAGAAGGCGTCCACCACAGAATTGCCGGTGTTGGTGGTGGGACGAACGCCGAGCGCACGGCCGCTGGGGTTGCACCACGATGCCTCGCTGTCCGGGTTGGCTGTCGAGGGCCCGTTTCCATTGCGACCGGTGTCGATGATGAAATGCTTGCCACCCAGCAAGGCAGAGACCGCTGTACCGTACGCGATGAGATTGTCGGTGGCGCGATAATTGGAGGTGTTGAGTGCGAAGCCGGTCGCCTCGTCGATGCCGGCCTGTTTGAGGCGCTTGGCGATTTCCTCGGCCGGCAGCCAAGCGTCGTGGCCGCCGTCGATGTACACGGCGGCGGCGGGCAAGGACTCCAGCGCGTGCACGGCGTAGCGGAGAAGCCCCAAGCGTTCCTGCTGATCGGCGGGCGCGAGACACTTGTCGAGCAATCCCAACCCGTCGGGCTCCAGCACGGCCACCGCACGACGCTTGCCGACGGCCTTGCGAATGCCGTCGATCCAGCGCTTGTAGCGTTCGCCGCCGGTGGCGCCGCCTTTGGAATAGTTGCCGCAATCCCGATTGGGCAGGTTGTACAGCACGAAGACCGGCAGGGCGTCGATGCGTTCGTGGGCGTCGACATAGGCCTTGACGGTCTGCTCGACCACCGGCGTCCAGTCGCCGAACCACGCCGCCGTGGGCTGGTCGGCGATCTTCTTCATCAGTGCCGCATCGGCCGGTCGCGAATTCTTCCAGCGTTCAACCTGGTGGGCGGCGTTGGAATCGCCGTCCACCATGAAATACACACCGGCGAATGGATTTTCTCCCTTGGCTCGCGGCGCGGTGATGGACACGCGAGGCGCCTTGCCGAGCCCGTCACCGGGTACGGCGCGCGGAACGGGAAGATTGAGACAAGCCGGGAGCACGAGAAGCGCGAAGGACACGAAGCAGCACGAACGCATCACCGCAGGCTAGCACCGATGCGAGGCAGCGCGCTGGGCGACGAAGGTCAGCAGCAAGACCCAGAAGCAGACCACCAAGTTAAGAGCGGAATCTGCAACGCCGATGGCAGACTACGCTGCCTTTGCCTTTTTGATCTCGGCGATGAGCTGCGGGATGCTCGACTCCCAGGTCGCAACCAGGCCGTAGTCGGCGACTTGGAAAATGGGGGCCTCGGGATCCTTGTTGATGGCCACGATGACCTTCGAGCTTTTCATGCCTGCCAGGTGCTGGATGGCACCGGAGAGCGCGACCGCGATGTAGAGCTCGGGCGCGACCACCTTGCCGGTCTGACCGACTTGCAGATCGTTGGGGACCATGCCAGCGTCGCACGCGGCGCGGCTGGCACCGAGTGCGCCGCCGAGCAGGTCGGTGAGCTCTTCCAGCACCTTGAAGTTGGCCGATTCCTTCATGCCACGTCCGCCCGAGACCACGACCTTGGCTTCCGCCAGATCGGGGCGCGCGCTTTTGGTGGCGTGCACCGCCATGAGCTCGCTGCCGAGGGCGTCGACGACGCCAACCGGCTTGTTTTCGACCGGGCCTGCGCTCGCGGCCGGGGCGGCCGGGGCGAACTCGGTCTGGCGTGCGGTAGCGACCACCACGGCCGTGGTCACTTCTACGTCGGTGAGCACGTTGCCTGCATAGGTCGGGCGTCGGAAAGCCTTCGCGCCCAACACGGCGATCACGTCGCTGGCCATGCCGGCACCCAGCAAGGCCGCCGCCCGGGGCAGCACGTCCTTGCCGACCGAGGTGGCCGAGGCGACCAAGGCCGTCGCGCCGGTTTCCTTGACGGCGGACATCAACAGTGGCGCCCAGGTTTCTGCCAAGGCCGCCGACAGCGCGGCATTGTCGTAGCACAGCACCTTGTCCACGAAGCGGGCCGCATCGGCCGCCGCTGCGCCCACCGACGCCCCGATCACCACGCCGATCACGGGACCGCCGTGGTGCTTGGCCAACTCACGCGCCGCGGACACCGCGGGCAGCGACGAGGTGCGAAGGTTCGATGTCGTGGTTTCCAGAAGAACGAGCGTTGCCATTAGATCACCTTCGCTTCCGTGTGCAGCCGCGAGACCAACTCTTCCACCGAGGCCACCTTGATGCCGGCCTTGCGAACGGGAGGACTGTCGTGGCGAACGGTCTTGACCAGAAGGCCTCCCGAAATGCCGAGCGATAAAGCGTCGATCTCTTTCAATTCCTTCTTTTTCGCCGCCATGATGCCCTTGAGCGACGCCAGGCGCTGGGTGTCTTCCCATTCGGCGTCGGGACCCGACAGCGCCTCGTTGCGCACGGCCTTCTTGCCGATAATGCGCAGATCGACGGTGGCAACTGCGGGCAGGCGCACGCGGCGCTGCTCCACGCCGCTGTCCACCTCGCGCTCCACCATGGCTGACTTGCCGTCGGCCGCCAGCACCAGCGACGACAGGAAGGTTGCCTGCGGCCAGCCGAGGTAGCCAGCCAGAAGCTGGCCCACTTGGTTGTCGTCACCATCCACCGCCTGCTTGCCCATCACGACCAGATCGGGCTTTTCGGTCTCGATTACCGCCTTCAGGGTGCGCGCCACCAGATCCGCATCCAGGGCCGCGTCGTCGCCGGCGATCAAGATACCGCGATCCGCGCCCATGGCCAGAAGCTGCCGAACCTGGGTGGCCGTGTCTTTCGGCCCAATGCTGACCACCACCACTTCGCCCGAGCGCTCGCCGCCCTTGCTCTTCTCGGTCAATCGTAGCGCGGCTTCCACCGCATACTCGTCGAACGGATTGACCTGCCAGGTGGTACCGGCCAAGTCGACGGCGCCGCCTCCAATCTTCAGCTTCAGCTCGGGATTGGGGACTCGTTTACAAGGTACAAGGATCTTCACGCAAACCTCCTTCGGGGGTGAGTGCTCGGTCGAAAAAAATCAGGGCGTCGTTGTCTGCAGCGCTTCTTCCAGGTGGGCGAGGATCTTCTCGTTGGTGTCCACTAGCCACACAGTCGCTGGATTGGGCTGCTTGTGTGCTCGCAATTCGTTGACCATCGCGCGCGCGGCATCGGCCGGATCCGCGCCGCCCAGGCCCGTGCCGAGGCCCGGCACCGCAATGACTTGGAAAGCTCGTTGATTCGCCGCGAGAAGCGCGGCTCGCATGGCCCGGCGCACGTTCTCCACCGCGACCTTCTGCCCCGGCTCTTCCATGGTCGGGGCGTGAATCACGTTCTTCGCCCACAGCGTGCCGGCGTTGGTCACCACGGCCGCTCCGACCGCAATCGGGGCCAGCGACATGGCCTCGCGTTGGATGGTCGGGCCGCCCTTGCGCGAGAGAATCGCAGCCACACCACCCCCCATGATCCCGAGCGAATTGCCGGGGCTAACTACAGCGTCGACTGCCATCTCGCTGATATCGGACTTGGCCAGATGAATTTGCATAAATCGAGAGCCGCCAGACACAACGGCGGAGCCACCGTAGCATCAAGCTCGTGCCACCTTCAAGGGGGCCGGCGCCCTTCGTGCGGTACGTCAGAGTTACGCGCGAAGGCGCAACGCGCCCTTCAACAACTCGAAGCTGGCGGGCAGCCGGCCTGGGGTCTCACCATCGATTTCCAGCGGGATTTCCGCCCTCCTATCGACCGGCGACACGCGTAGTCGCTGGCAGCGGACTTGGCCGACTTCCTTCATCGACAGATGGTTGCCCGAATAGATGCGATGAATCTTGGCCAGGACCTCGATACGGCCCAGGTCGCCCACCGTGACGAAGTCGAAGTGGCCGTCGTCGAGGATGGCTTCCGGGCAGATCTTCATGCCGCCGCCGAAGAACCGGCCGTTTCCCACCGCGGCAAGAAGCAGTGTCATGCGGCGCGCCTCGCCGTCGTCGACGGAGACCATGACCTCGGCGTTGTCGTAGGAGACCAGCGAGCGAATCACGGCGGAAAGGAAGGAGACCCGGCCCCCGAGACGCTTGGAGGCGCGGTTGGCGCGCTCGGCGACGACGCTGGAGAATCCCACCGAGGTGACGTTGACGAAGTGCCGCGACTCTTGCTTGCCGTCGTGGGCAAGATAGCTGACGCGGCCCACGTCGATGTTGCGGGGGACGCTCTTGCGCACCCGCTCGGCCGCCGCGAAGATCCGGTTTTCGATGTCCAAGCTGCGGCGAAAATCGCCACCAGTGCCGCGCGGGATGACGCCGAATTCGGCCTTGCCGCCGGCCGCGACCAGGCCGTCCGCTACCTCGGAGATGGTGCCGTCGCCGCCCAGCGCGATCACCAGCCTGCGCCCGGCCGTGGCTTCTTCGTACGCGATGGTGCGCGCGTGGCCGGGGCGTTCGGTCAACCGCGTGTCGAAAGCGCCAAGCCCGTCGCCGAGCGGACCTACCACGCTGGCCCAGCGCTTTTCGCTAAGTCCGCCGCCCGAGCGCGGGTTGGCGATGACGACAGGTTTGTCCACGGGCGGGAAAATAGCACACTCCCGACGCCACCCAAGGCAGGCCGCTCTGGGTTCCGGGATCGACGACGAGAGCGCGCGCGTCCGCTCCGAGTCAGGGCCCCGTCCCGTAGCAAGCAAATAGGGCGTTACAATCCGCGCTGGCGGCGTCGTCGTCCGACGGATCGCAGGTCGAGATCGACTTGAGGCAAGCCTCGGCTTGCGCGACCGTGGCAGGGCAATTCGATTGCAGCATGGACGATTCCGCGAGGCATTCCGCCTGGCTGGTTGGCGCCGAGATGGTGGCGGTGAGGCCGGCGTCGTCGTCGCAGACCACGTCCTTGCCATAGCCGCCGTAGAGACCCGCCTCCCAGTCACAGAATTTCTTCTTGTCGGCATCGCTGAGACTGGGCGCAGGTCAACATGATCTCGAATGGACTGACTTGGTCGCCCAAGGACCTGGAGCAGGCCAAGGCCGCTGGCTTTTGCGCGGTGTCGTTCAGTGTGGACGGGTTCCAGAAAGAGCACGACGAGTTCCGGTCGACGGGATCGTTCGAACGGGTGGTGCACGCCATCGACGTGACGGTGGCGGGCGGCATGCGAGCCGGGGTGAATACGACGGTGAACCGGCTGAATCGACGATCGCTTCCCGAGCTGCGGACGTTCTTGATGGACCACGGCGTGTTCGGCTGGCAGATCCAGCTCGCCACCCCGGCCGGGAACATGGGGCAACACCGCGATCTACTCTTGCCGCCGGAGGATCAGTTATGGCTCGTGCCCCAGATCGCCGAGCTATGTCGGATCCCGTGCCCGGAATTCGAAATCTACGTCGGCCATAACATCGGCTACTTCGGCAAGCCCGAATCGGCGCTGCGCGCGGCCGACGTCGCGTTGCCGTTTTGGCTCGGATGCCGAGCCGGTTGCCAGGTGATCGGGATCGAAAGTGGCGGGGACGTGAAGGGCTGTCTGTCCTTGCCGTCGTCCCTACACGGCGAGGGGCGGTTCGTCGAAGGCAACCTGAAAGAGCAGAGCCTGCGCGAGATCTGGAGTCGCCCGGGTGCGTTCGCCTACAACCGCGTTTTCAAGGAAGAGCGGTTGTCCGGGTTTTGTCGGGTGTGCCGTTTTCGCGACGTGTGTCGCGGCGGTTGCTCTTGGGGGGCCTGGGCGCAGGGTGAAGGCGGAAACGAGAGTTGCTTCTACTTCCAGGCCGTCAAGCACGGGCGCTTCGACCTGCTCGCCGATCCGCCGACCGCGGAGGAGACAGGCTACTTCGCCGGACAAAAAGTCACCCCTGGTTGAGCTTTGCCCGTCGCGCACACGTCCTTGGCGCTCACTCGATGGCGCACTGCCCGGAGTGACAGACGGCCTTCGTGCCGAGTAGGTGGCTTGGCCCAAAGCGCCTGCAGCTTGTGGAGCGCGTGCCTGTTCAAGACTTCATGCCAGGAGGCGCCGCAATCTCGGCACATGCATGGCCGTGGAGGCACGATGGCGCAGTCGCTGTCGTTGCTGCAGACCAGGCAGCCCAGCAGAAGCAGCGCAGACGGGATCGGGATGGCCCCACAGAGTTTGTCCAAGACGACCAGCAACAAAGTATCCAGAAACGCATCCGCCTTGTCCAATCTAGTTGAAACCTCGCGGTACAGAGTCAGGTGGAACGTGACGAGCGCCGATCCTCGGGTAAACTCCCGCCCCCATGGCTCATCAATACATCTTCACTATGCAGGATCTTCGACGCGTTCATCCGCCGAACAAGGAGGTCCTGAAGGGCATTTACCTTTCCTTTTTCCCGGGCGCCAAGATCGGGGTCATCGGCGGTAACGGCGCGGGCAAGTCGACCCTACTGCGCATCATGGCCGGGGTCGACAAGGACTTCTTCGGCGAGGCACGGCCGGCGGATGGCATCACGGTGGGCTACCTGCCACAGGAGCCGCAGCTCGATCCGAGCAAGGACGTGCTCGGCAACGTGGAGGAGGCGGTAGCGCAGACCAAGAAGCTGCTAGTGCGCTTCGACGAAGTGAACATGCGCTTGGGCGAAGAGATCTCGCCCGAGGAGATGGAAAAGCTGCTCGAAGAGCAGGCGAAATTGCAAGACGCCATCGAGGCCGCCAAGGGCTGGGACCTCGACCGCACCCTCGAAATCGCGATGGATGCGCTCCGGTGCCCGCCGGGCGACGCCGACGTGAGCAAGCTGTCGGGCGGCGAACGCCGCCGCGTGGCCTTGTGCAAAATCCTCTTGCAGCGGCCGGACCTGCTGCTGCTCGACGAGCCCACCAACCACCTCGACGCTGAAAGCGTGGCGTGGTTGGAGCACCACCTGCAGGAATACCCCGGCACCATCGTGGCCATCACCCACGATCGCTACTTCCTCGACAACGTGGCCGGCTGGATTCTCGAGCTCGACCGCGGCGAAGGAATTCCATGGCAAGGCAACTACTCGTCTTGGCTCGACCAGAAGCGCAAGCGCCTGCAGGGGGAAGAAAAGGCCGAATCCGCGCGCCAGCGCACCTTGGCCCGCGAGCTTGAGTGGGTGCGCTCGTCGCCGCGCGCGCGCCAAGCCAAGTCCAAGGCGCGCCTCGCCGCCTACGAACAACTGTTGGCCGAGGAGACGCAGAAGCGGGAGGACACGGTGGAGATTAGCATTCCGCCCGGCCCGCGCCTGGGCGACGTGGTCGTGAAAGCCGAGAAGCTGTGCAAGGGCTATGGCGACCGAATGCTGATCGAAGATTTGTCGTTCAATCTTCCTCGCGGCGGCATCGTCGGCGTCATTGGCGCCAACGGCGCCGGCAAGACCACTCTCTTCCGCATGATCATGGGGCAGGAAAAACCCGACAGCGGCGAGCTGCGCATCGGCGAGACCGTGAAGCTGTCGTACGTGGATCAGACCCGCGACGCCCTTCAAGGTGACAACAGCGTATTCGCGGAAATCTCGCAGGGCGCCGAGCTCTTCGAGATCGGCAAGCGCACCATCAATGTGCGCGCGTACGTCTCCGGGTTCGGCTTCAGGGGGCCGGACCAGCAGAAGCGCCTGAAGGATCTCTCGGGCGGCGAGCGCAACCGCGTGCACCTAGCCAAGCTTCTGCGCAGCGCGGGCAATGTGCTTCTGCTCGACGAGCCCACCAACGACCTCGATGTCGACACCTTGCGGGCGCTGGAAGACGCCCTGCTGTCGTTCCCCGGCTGCGCCGTGGTCATCAGCCACGACCGCTGGTTCTTGGACCGCATCGCCACCCACATGCTGGCCTTCGAAGGCAACAGCCAGGCGGTGTGGTTCGAGGGCAACTACCAAGACTACGAAGCCGACCGCAAGCGCCGCCTGGGCGCCGAGGCCGCGCAGCCTCACCGCATCAGGTACAAGAAGCTGATTCACTAGGAACCGCGGCCGAAGCCGGAACCGGTTCCGGCGACCGGCCTCGAGCCCGGCTTTTGTCGGCCCAGTCCTTGCGACCCACAGGAGAAAAGAGTTACCCTGGGTGGGTCATGATCTCGTATGCCGATCTCGAATTTGCCATCGCACGTTGGAAGTCGCGCGCCGCGGGCGTTCCACAACCCGCGACACCGGCGCCGTCAGGCATGGTGGCCGACCAAGTACCCGTGGCCACGGCGCCCGAGCAACCTGACTTCGAAGCGTCGGTCGAGACCTCCATCTTCCCGTCGCCCGAAGGCTCGGGCTAGAAATACGCTCTGACCCCGACGCCCACGTCGATCCAGAAATCGAGCGGTGGGAAGACGAACAAGCCGGGCGCGACCTCCACGTAGGCCTCGACCCAGCTGGGCCGGCGGAAGGTAAAGTCGACTCCGATGGGAACCCGCGCGAACAGCGCAACGTCGTGGGCGCCGGTGTTGTTCCTATAGCTGTTGAAGATCATGCGACCGCCGGCGCCTGCGTGCCAGTCGAGGCGCAGAACGTGGTTCTCGAAGATCAGGTCCTCGTAGAGGTAGTCGAAATGGACGCTGAAGAACTGGTCCGAGCGGTTGCAGTAGTACCAGTTGCCGTTGGCGTCGTAGCAGCGGTCCGGGCCCAAGCCCCAAAATCCCAGGCCAAAGTCGACGGCGTCGTGGCGGTCGAGGAACAGCTTGCCGATGAGGGCGGTGGGATCGAAGACCTGGATGCCGAGGCCGAAGGGGCGCACGGTGCCGACTTCCGTGGCGTGGGCGCGGCCGGGCACCACCGCGATGCACGCGAAGAGGATGGCTGCAAGGATGACGCGTTTCATGCGCGGAATCTAACCGATTCAGGTTTCGATGCACACAGATCTCGCCATCGGCGGCCTCGCGCTGGTAGATCCAGGGCCGTCATCGTGGAGCGCGTCCTTTTTCGACTCTTGCTGTTCGCTTTCGCCCTGCAGGAAGGGGTAGGCGCGTGTCGTGGCAAGGCGGTGCCGCCGCCCCAATCCGAGGCACCTTCGCCATCACCACCGACGGTTCCAGCGCCGGTGGCGGTGGCACCGGCGCCGTCCGCAGCGCCCACTGCGGTGGAGCCGCCGATACCCGATGAGGACGCCTTGTCGCCGGCGCCGTCCTCGATTCCGCCCGAGCGCCGCGCGTTGCAGGTGGTGGGCGGAGCTGAGCGCGTGGTGGACGCCGACGCCGCGCGCGGCCGCGGACTGACCATCGTCGATCTGTCGGACGATTTTGCGCCCTACATCTTCAAGGACGGCAAGTCACCGACGGGCGCGCTCTTGCCGAACCACTACCGATCGGTCTTCGTGGGCCTGGCCAACGATCGCACCGACGGGGACGGCGAGGCGTTACCGCCCGGCGAACGCAACTACCTCGAGCTTTACGGTGTGCCGCCATCGCTGTCGGTGCTGCGTCGGCGTTTTCTCGAAGATGCCGGCCGCGAATGCGAAGACAAGGTGGACCACGAAAAGCTCCTTGCGGTGGACGGGATCGGGACCTGGGGCAAGACCACGGAGAGGAAGGAGATGGCCAAGCACCACTTCCGCGGGCAGCGCCTGGAGGCCGCGCAGAAGAAGGCCGGCGTGGCCAGCTTGCAAGCGCTGGCGGACAAGGATCCGCGCTATCACAACGAGGTGCGGGATCATTTGCGTACCGAGGCCGAGCGCGCGGCCTTCGCCGAGGTGGAAAAGCGCCTGGTGTGCGAAGGGCTGCTCGACCCGGACAAGCACAAGGAAGGCTCGTACGACGGGGCCATGCGCAGCGCGGCCCTGGATTTTCAGCAGAAGAACGCCATCTTCGCGCAAGCCGACCTGACCCACGCCACCCTTGAGGCCATGACCCGGCCGGTCTTGCAGAACGATTTCCTGGCGCTGCGGCGCACACTGGCCGAGCGCGCGGCCCACGCCGGCCGGATCATCGAGGACGGCAGCGCCATCGACGCGATGCCGCCGGCGCGACGGAATCGCCCGCGCAAACAGCCTACTTACAAGACCAAGTCGGGCGAAGAGCTGCCGGTGCCGGATCTGATCGGACAGGCGACCCAGGCGCTGATGGTGCGGCTCGGGCTTGCGAGCTCCGAGGACGCGCTTAGGTTCTTTAAGCGCCACCCGGAAAGCGACTTCCGATCCATGCGCGCCGCGGTTCGATTTCCGCCGTTGCCCGAGTACTACGGTCCACAAATGGACCTGGTCGCCGAGATCGACCGCGGCGACATCTGGTACGACTTCCCCTTCGACGAGAAGGGCAACCGCAAGCCGCAACCGCGCGATCGCTTTCCCTCGTTCACCTTGTTCGTTAGGTGGCAGGGCGAGAAGGTGCCGCTCGTGAGCTGGCGGACCACCATCGGCGGCTGGCGCTCGGAAGTCGCGTCGAGCGGCGACGAGTACTACCGCTACAAGGAATCCGACGTGGGCGCGCGGGTGTGGCGGCAGATCGTCGCGGCGCCGGTGTGGTTGCCGCCGATCTCGTCGCCGCTCAGCTCGATGGTGAAAACCAAATGGGTCGCGGGCGGCTATCCGCGCGTGGTCAACTACGACGAAACTGGGCCCGGCTATTTATCGGCCTACGGCTTGGTCGCCGGCATCCACGAGCAGTTGCGCCGCAGCCCGAGCGGCGAGCTGGCCTATTTCGACAACGGCATCCGCACCCACGGCTCGTTCGACTACTTGTCGCTACGCGGTCGTTTCTCGCACGGCTGCCACCGGCTCTACAACAACCTGGCCGTGCGCCTGTTTTCTTTCGTGCTCGGGCATCGCCGCGCCAAAGTGCTTGGGCCGATGGCGCTCGGTTTCCGCCGCGTCTTCTATTGGGACGGCGACGTCTACGACATGCGACTACCGACGCGTGGCTTCTACTTCGAGCTCGATCCGCCGATGCCCATCGAAACCCTCAAAGGCACGATAAGGGGCAAGCTAAAGCAGCCCATCACGGACTACGTGCCGAAGCCGGGCGTGGACTACGGCGACCACAGGCCGCCGGCCGCATCGGGCGGCGTGGACAGCAAGGCGGGAGGCGGCTGATGACCCAGGTTGCCAGAGCGACCGCGCTCCTTCTCGGTCTCTCATGCGCGTGCTCGAAGTCCGCGGTCAGTCCTCCCACGCTCGACGCGTCTGCGAATCCACAGGCGAGCGTGTCGGCAACCGTGGCGGCAACGTCGTCAACCGGGGTGGCGAAGCGACCGTCGGCGCAGTCGTCCAAGGGTGCGCTGTCGAAGAAGCAAGCACCGCCGAAGTCGCTGTCTGCGGTGCCCGAGCCCGCCGCCGCAAAGATCGCGGGCGGCGATCTCAAGGCCGAGGAACCTGAGGCAAATCCGTATTCCGAATCCGTAATGTTGAAGCTGACGGTCACGCCGCAAGTGAAAGCGCTGGTGATGTGGGGCGGTAAACAGATGGCGAAGCTTGGGCCCGGAAGCATGGACACGGAAATCGTCAGGCCGCGCGGCAGTGGGCCGGTGGACCTGGAGATCAAGGCCGAGGGTTACATGCCGCTGCATACGCGGCTCTACTCGGATCGCAACGACAAGGTCGCGGCGCGGCTCTATCGGCCCGAGGAAGCGCCGGGCCTACTTGGGTTCAAGCGTTCCAGCAGTCCGACCGAGAAGAAGTAGTCGTTTCGCTCGGCGGCTTGGTCCACGGATTGCTTTGTCTGTGGTCGATTCGCCCAAGGAAGCACTATGCAGACGCCTGCGCCATGTTCCGTCCGTATCTCGTCAGTTGTGTCCAGACTTCGCCATGTCTGTCTGGATTTCGCCACCGCGCTGTTTCGGTAGGAGGCTGACCATGTTGTTCTGTTACGCCATCATTCCCGAGGGAGACGAGCTGCCGTCCGCGCTCTTCATGCACTTTGAAGACGCGATGGACTGGGGCTCTCATGCCTGCGCCGGCAAGGGCTTCCGCATCCGGTACCTCGAGGTGGCGCAAATCGAAAAGGACGACCTCGGCTTCACCGACCTGCGTTCCTGAGCGCCCGCGAGCAGGGCGATCTGCGACAGCCGTGTCGCGAACACGTCGCGCCGAGAGTTACACCAATCGCCCGCGCGATGGTAGTCTGGCGGGTCGAAGAGATGTCCGATTCGGAAGTCGAACCCACCCAGATGCTGAAAGTCGTACGGCAGCCGCTCGTCGACACCATCATCGGGGAACGCTACCGCGTCCTGTCCCGTATCGGGGAAGGCGGGATGGGAACGGTTTTCCGCGTCGAGCACACCCTGATGAGGAAGGTGCTCGCCTTGAAACTTTTGCGAGCCGAATTCAGCGACGTGCCAGACGCCGCGCGACGATTCGAGCGCGAGGCACAGTCGGCCAGTCGCCTTTCCCACCCGAACATCATTTCGGTGACCGATTTTGGTCACGGCGCGGGCGGCGAGCTGTTTTTGGTCATGGAATTTGTTGCAGGTGAGCCGCTTTCCGACGTGCTGGCTCGCGATGGACGCATGGAGCCCGCGCGTGCGTGTCACATCGCGGGCCAGATTCTCGCCGCTCTCGAACACGCGCACGGCCAGGGCGTGATTCACCGCGACCTCAAGCCGGCCAACGTCATGCTGGTGAAGGATCCCGACCCGGGCAGGCTCGAGACAGTGAAGATTCTCGACTTCGGCATCGCGAAGATGACGCAAGCCCAGGGCCAGGCGCAGTCGAACGAAGAACCGCTCACCCGCGGCGTGATGATCTTCGGAACCCCGGCCTATATGTCGCCCGAGCAGGCGGCGGGCCAGGAAGCCGATAGCCGCGCCGACCTGTACTCCTGCGGAATCATCCTGTACGAGATGCTGGTCGGGCGAAAGCCATTCGAGTGCGACGACCTGGTGAAGCTGCTGGCGATGCAGATCACGGCGGCGCCCAGGCGATTCGCCGAAATGACGCCCGATGCGCACGTCACGCCTGAGATCGAGGCCGCGGTCATGCGTGCGCTGGAAAAGGAGCGCGACAGGCGCTTCGCCACCGCGGCCGATTTCCGCGCCGCGATCGAGCATGCGTCCACCGACGTGGCCGAGCGGGGGGCGCGCTTCGCCGCAACCTCAGTGCGCATGGGCATCACCGCCGGCACCCGACTTTGGGCGAAGCGGGGGGAGGCCCGCACCCTGTTGCGAAGGGCCTGGGCCAAGATCGCCCAGGGCAAGGGCAGGCTCGACAAGCTGGCGGATCCGGTCTTGAAACACGCGCCGGCAGCCATCCGGCGCTTCGTGCTTCCGGCCGTGGCGATTCTATTCTTGCTCGTGATCTGTTGGCCGGGCAACAAGCCGGCTCACAAGGGCACGCTGCCGAAGTCCGAGCCGCCCAAGCCGAAGCCCGTGGCGGCCGAGCTGAAGTCGCCCATCAAGCACATCGAAGAGACCATGGCCAAAGGACAGCTCACTGAGGCGCGGGTGGCCATCATGCAACAGATATCGGAGCACCCGAACGAAGGTCGCGTGCGCTACCTGCTCGGCAATCTCGAATTCGCGGACAAGAATCCCAGCGCCGGGTTGCAGGCATACGAAGAAGCCTTGAGGCTCGATCCCGGCCTGCGCGGCGACGCTGCCTTGCTGGTCAATATTCGTTCCGAGCTTAGCGACAAGAGGGTCGGCTTCATTGCCCTAGAGATGCTTATCAAGCAGGTGGGCAAACCCGCTGGCGACTTGCTCGCCGACATCGCCTCCGACGACCATCGCCCGGAATTTCGCCAAGCCGCGCGCGAGGCGTGCGAGTCGCTCGGGTGTCTTGGCAAGGTCGACCAGGTCGCGAGCTATGCACTTGATCTCGCGCAAGCGCACACGTGTGAAGAAAAGCGCGCTGCCATCCAGAAGCTGGGCGGAACTGGCGATCCCAAGGCCATCGATGCGCTGCGCAAGGCGCGTGTCGAGCGCCGCAGCCTCTTGGGCAGCCTACTTTCCAGCAGCAGCAACGGCTGCGTGATCAAGGACATCGACGCCGCCTTGACCGCGCTTGGCGCCCCGCCACCTCCACCGCCGCCCACCCACAAACGTCGGCGCCGGTAGCTTTCGCACCCGAGTGGCGCGAAGAGCATGACGAAGAGAACCACAGAGAACCCAGAGGACGCGGCGTCCGGACCGAGGGATCCGGATCCGAGAGCCCGTTCTCCGTCCGTCTCTGTGTCCTCTGTGTCCTCTGTGGTGAAACATCCGGAAGGACCGACCAGCGCAGGCTCACAGCCTCGCCCCGGGCGATCGTCGCGGATGCTGCTGTTCTCCTTCGCGGGGCTGGCGGCCGTGCTCGTGCTCGCGTACTTGCGCGTGCTCTTCTTCGGGGAAACCTTCGCGGTTCGAGATCACCTCACTTGGACGCTGCCGTCGCGCGCGTTCCTGGCCGAGAGCTTGCGCCATGGGCACTGGCCCGAATGGTGGGACGCGCTTCGCCTGGGCGAAAGGTTTGCGGCAGATCCCAACAATGGCGTGACCTATCCCATGGCGTGGCTGGTTGCGCTGGTGGATCCCCTTGTCGGCGCGGACCTGCTGCTGCTCCTGCACCTTTTGCTGGCAGGCACCGGCACTGTGCTATTCGCGCGGCGTCTGGGGGCAAGCCGGCTCGGTGCTTTCTTCGGCGCCTCGACGCTCATGACCTCGGGGTACCTGACGTCGATGATTGTCAACGGCAGCATCCTGATGGCACTTGGCTGGATGCCGCTTCTGGCGTGGGCCGCGCTGGGCATTGCCCAGGTCGAAGAGCGCAAGGACTACGTCGGCCGCGCGCTGGTGTTCGCGGGTGTGCTGGCCGGATCGGTCGCGTCGGGAAATCCGGCGCAGGTGAACAACAGCGTTTTGGCCGGTGCCATCGTTCTTTTCTGCGCGAGCCGTCGTGGCCTTGCATTCGGCGTGCTCTCTGCGGCGGGAGTGCTTGGCTTGGCCATGGGCGCGGCCTCGCTGTTGCCGCCGCTGCTGACCTTGGCCGACAGCGCGAGAGCGGCTGGCCTGTCGCTGGAACAAAGCGGAGCCTGGTCCATGCATCCCCTGCGGCTGATCGAGCTGGTGTGGCCGCAATTCCTCGGGCTGGGGTTGCGCCCCGAGGTGAGCCTGGCCGGTTTGTGGGCCCACGGCGGAGGCAAGCTCGAGCCGATTTGGTCGGGCAGTAACTACGTCGGATTGCCGGTTCTCTTGTGTGCCGGGCTTGCAGCGTTGAAAGACAAGGGCGAGGTGCGGCGACTCGCAATTCTGTCGCTCGCCTTCGTGGTGTTGGCGCTTGGAACCTTCACGCCGGTGTATCGCTTTTACCGAACCGTCTTCTGGTTCGAGCACGTGCTCCGTTATCCGGAAAAGCACCTGGCTACGGCGATCGTGCTGTGGGCGGCCTTGGCGGCGGTCGGGTTCGACCGGTGGTTCGAATGCGCGCGCGCGGATCGTCGCGTGCGACGGATTCCCGTTGTATTCGGGCTGGTCGTGCTGGCGGCCGTCGGGATAGGATATCTGTCGCGCGTTGGGCTTTGCGGCGCCATCGTCCAGGAAAGTCGCGCCCGTGGCGTTGGTATCGACGCGCCTGCAGCCGTGCGCGCCGTGCTCGAGGGCGGTGTTTGGGCCGCCCTGGCCGCCCTGGGTATGTGGATTGCGACGAGGTTCTCCGCCCACCCCCGCTTCGGCACGCTGATGCGACCAGGCTTGGCGGTGCTGGTGATCGGGCATCTGGTCGCGCACGATTGGTCGGTTCACGTGCTCATTCCGCGCGACATCGTTCGCGACAAGCCGGTGATGCTGGCGCCGCTCAAGCCGTCGCCGGCCGGGGTTCCGACCCGCATCCTCCGCCGCGTGCAAGAGACGATGCCCATCACGGTGTCCGACGAAATGCGCACGATGTATCTCTATGAGTTGGCCGCCGACAACACGGCCACACGTTTCGGATTCGGCCAAGTGCCCGGCTATTCCATCGCCGGCACTGCGCGTTTCGACGCCCTGGCCGAGGCCAGCGGCAGGGCCAGTCTCGAGCGCGTGATGGACCTGCTTGACATCCGCTATCTCATCATCCGGGCCGCGGAAGCCGACGCCATGGGTATGCCGCTCGTCACGCCGGGCGTGCTTGCGGGGCATGTGATGCTGGAAAACCAAGAGCGCCGGCCGCGTGCGTTCGTCGCCTATCGCTGGCAGCACGTGGCTTCGGATCAGCAGATCTTGGCCTCTCTCTTTGTTCCCAACCGCGCGGACGTGGACCTGGGCGCGGTTCGCCTAAGCGGACAAGGCGACAGTCAGACGAGCGGAACCGACAATCCGTCGCCCTGCCAAATCGAAAGACCCACGCCCGAGCATGTGTTGCTCCATTGTCGCGCGGAAAGGCCCGGCTATGCGGTTCTGCTCGACGAATGGACGCACGGCTGGGCTGCCACCGTCGACGGGCGCGCGGTCGAGATCGAGCGCGCCGACACGGTTTTTCGTGCGCTCGCCATTCCCCAGGGCCCGCACGTGGTGGAAATGCGCTACCGGACGCCGGGCTTGCGCGCCGGCGCGGTTGTCTCGCTTGGCGGCTGGCTGGTCTTCGCGGCCATGGTGGCCGTCTTCCTGGTTCGGCGTCGTCGAGGGTGAAGCCTGCCTATGGCACGAGACCCGGCGGCCGTGTACATGGGCCAGGCGGGCGTACGGACCGAGGAGGAGTGGTGATACCAGCACGAAGACAATCAGGCTGCGCGCCCGGGCCACACGCAGCGGCCACGGCCGGGTCGGGGCGCGGTGCCAGCCCATGCGGCGTTCCAGCGCTACCAGCGCGCCGTGAAGCAGAAAGAACCCCATGATTTGGGCGGCCACGGAGAGTAGGGCGGGCAGGGGCCCGCCGTCGGCGAGCGCGAGCAGATGAAACGCACCCGATGCTGCGAAGGCAGCAAGCATGGCTTTCTGTGGATGACCAGCGCGGAGGATGGGCCTAAAGACTCCCTCTTTCAGATGGCTTTGCACGAGATGGTTCCAGCGCCTGCCCCAGAATTCCGCCAGGGATGCGGACGCGAGAGGACTGTCTTGCAGGCCGCGCACGGGGCGGCCGCAAAGGCCGGCCACGCCCACCACCCCATGATGAATGCCTGCGCTGCCCACGCCCACTTCCAGCAGGACGAGGATGTCATCGAGGTAAATCATGGGCCACGGCCGCGCCCACAGTCGTAGCTCGTCGCCGAGCCAAAGCAGAACGATGCAGGTCGCGATTTCCACCACACCGCGTACCGCGAGCCAGCGCGGTCGCGGCCATGGCGTGGCCCGTGGCTCGAATATGGGTTCGAAATGGATAAGGGCGAGGCTGGCCCGCGCGAGACTGGCGGGCGCCGTCCGCTGTGCCAAGGCGGTCATGCGCAAGGCCAGGTAGCCCGCCAGAAGACCCAGGATCACTTGCGCCTGTCCGGGCCCCGTGGTGGCGAACGGCAAGGCGCATACCGTGAGTAGGATTCCCGCCCGCACCGGGCCACGTCGGCGTGAGGGGCGCCTCAGCGCGAGGTACGCCAACCCAAGTGCAACCGCCGCAGGCAGCAAGAGGAAGGAATAGGGAAAGGGCAGAAACCCTCGCATGGCTGATTTCTAGCGGAAAGGCCGCAAGGGCGGTACTGCCGTCCGCGAAAATGGCCAGGACACGCCTTCATTGAAACGATAGTCGACACTGGGCAAACGCCGTAAGATGACGGTCAGACTGAGAGCGGGTCATGTTCACCAACTACAAAGAAGATCTCGTTGGCGTTTTCGGCCACCCAGTCGCGGAAAATCCGACTTGTGTCATGCAGAACGCCGCTTTCGAGCATCTGGGCCTCAACTGGCGCTACCTGACCATCGAGGTGACGCCCGCCGCGCTCGCGGAAGCCATCCGAGGACTGCGCGCGATGGGGTTCCGGGGTGTCAATCTCACCATCCCGCACAAGGTTGCGGTCCTGCCATTGCTCGATGCCGTTGCGGACGATGCGCGGCTCATCGGAGCGGTCAATACCGTGCGCCGGGAAGGCGACCGTCTCATCGGCGAGAACACGGATGGCAAAGGCTTCCTGCGCAGCGTGCGCGAGGAGGCAGGCGTGGATCCGAAGGGTGCGCACGTGGTTGTCCTTGGCGCGGGCGGTGCTGCGCGCGCGATCGCGGTCGAGTGCGCGCTGGCCGGCGCGGACCGAATAACCATCGTCAACCGCAACCCGGAGCGTGGTGCTGCGCTGGCGGATCACCTTGCGCGGAACCTCAAAATTGCCGCGCGCTTCGTCCTTTGGCAGGCCGACTTTGCTGCGGGCAAGGACACCGACCTCCTGGTCAACGCAACCTCGATCGGCCTTTTTCCCGACGGGGATGCGATGCCGCCCGTGAGCATGGGGGCTCTCGCGCAAGCATGCCTGGTGTGCGACGTCATCCCCAACCCACCCGACACACGGTTCGTGAAGACTGCGCGCGCGCACGGACTCAAGGCTCTGACCGGTCTACCCATGCTGGTCAATCAGGGCGCGATCGGATTCAAAATGTGGACCGACCTCGACGCACCGATGGCAGTCATGCGGATGGCGCTCGCGAAGGCATTCAGGTCGTAAGTTAGACCGGATGGCTAGAAAGACAATGAAACGCTGCAGATATCGCAGCCAGTCGGTCACTGACACTGCGGACATCGCACTCCGGCACCGACGGACTCGAACAATTCCGTGCCGTCGCGCTGGTTTCCTCCTTGGTGTGCAGCTTGCAATTACTCCCGTGCAATAGGGTGGCGTCCGGCACTGTACGGCCGGCGGCTACTCGCGAGGAGGACCATGACGTTGCGCCATCTGGCTCTGGTTGGATTCGTCTTGTGTGTGGTGTCGACTGCCGCGCACGCAGAAGGATTTCGCTGTCCGCGCACGGATCGTCTGATCAATGAAGGCGACACCGCCGGCGAGGTACGCTCGAAGTGCGGCGATCCTTCCAGTCGAGACACCATTTCCGGCAGGCATCGGCAGTTCGACGAGCGGTGGACCTACGATTTCGGTCCCTACGACCTCATGCGAATTCTACTGTTCAAACGGGGCCGCTTGATGAGAATTGACCTTGGGGAATATGGCCAAGCCGGGAATCGCTGACACTCCGACGGTCCTCACCCCACGAGTCGCGGCGGCGGAGTCTCGGTGTGGGGGTCGGCGAAGGGAACGCCCGGTTCTTTGCCCGTGCGAAGCACCGAATGTTTCACACTGTAAGTGAAGTAGATGACAAGCCCGATGGCCATCCAGACGAAAAGGCGGATGATGGTGTGGGTGGTGGCGGTGTACATGAGCAAACCCGAGGTCAGGGCACCGCAGATAGGAACTAAGTAGGGGCCGCCAGGCACCCGGAACGAGCGCGGAATCTCGGGGTGGCGCAGGCGCAGAATCATCACGCCCAGGCTGACAAGCATGAACGCGAACAAAGTGCCGATGCTGGTTAGCTCGCCCAGGATATCGATGGGCAAGACGCCGCCCGTGATGGCACACACGACGCCGGTGATCATGGTCGTGATGTGGGGTGTGCCGAAGCGGGGATGCACCCTGGCCGCCACTGGGGGCAAAAGCCCGTCCCGCGCCATGGAGAAAAAGATCCGTGGCTGTCCGAGCAGCAGCACCAACATCACCGATGACAGACCTGCGATGGCGCCGATCTCGACCGCGGTTTCCAGCGCCTTGATGCCGGTGGCCGCGATGCCGAGCGCGATGGGGTAGGGCACCGACAGCTTGGTGTAGTGGACTACGCCAGTGAGAATCAGCGACACGGCGATGTACAGAACCGTGCAAATGACCAGCGATCCGAGGATGCCGATGGGCAGGTCGCGCTGAGGATTCTTGGTTTCCTGCGCGGCGGTGGAAACGGCGTCGAAACCGATGTACGCGAAGAACACCATGGTCGCGCCCTGCAAGATCCCCGAGATTCCGAAGCGGCCAAAGGTGCCCTGGTTGGGGGGCACGAAGGGAACCCAGTTCTCGTGCCGCACGAACGGCGCCGCCGCGACGATGAACATCAGGACCACGGCGACTTTCACCAGCACGATGATGCCGTTGAAGCGCGCGGATTCTTTGATGCCGAGCACGAGAATCGTGGTCACTGCCAGCACGATGAAGACCGCGGGTAGATTGATGATCGCGCCGGTGGCGTGCAGGTGCTGCGTGGCCTCGTCCCACACGAACGGCGCCCGGGTCCAGGTGCGCGACAATTCGTGCCCGGTCACGTTCTTCACGAACGCGCACACGTAGCCCGACCAGCCCACGCTGACTGTGGCGGCGCCGACGAGGTATTCGAGGATCAAGTCCCAGCCGATGATCCAGGCGACGATTTCGCCCATGGTAGCGTAGGCGTAGGTGTACGCGCTGCCCGCGATGGGGATCATGGACGCCATCTCGGCGTAGCAGAGCCCAGCGAAGGCCGAGGCGATGGCGGCAACGGTAAAGGACAGCGCGACCGCCGGGCCGGCGTTGGCGGCCGCCGCGCGCCCGGTAAGCACGAAGATGCCCGTCCCGATGATGCCGCCGACGCCGAGCAGAATCAGGTCGAACGCGCCAAGCGTGCGCTTGAGCCCATGGCTGTACTCAGCGTCCGAGCGGAGCTTGTCCACCGACTTGGTCGAAAAGAGGGGGTTAGCCATGATGTGCTTTCGGATTTTCACCTCTGTGGTTCAATTGCTTTTCTCCCTGCGCGCGGAGCCCAGCATGGCCAGCGCACTGTACGTTGCCACGACAATCACTAGCCACAAGAGGTAATGGACCGGTAGCTGCTTCACCACGTAGGCCGCCAGCAGCACACCCGGGACTCCGCCGATGGCCAGCCCCAGGGCCGCGCGCGGGGCGTAGTTTCCGCGCTCGATGAAGCGGATCCCGGAGGTCGGCATGATGAAGGCGCACGACCCCATCATCACGGGGAAGATCGCCTTCAGGTTCATGCCCAGGAAACCAAACAGGATCAGGCTTGGCGCGTAGGCGCCGATGCCGAGGTTCATCAGGGCGCCGAAGGTGAAATTGCCGACAAGACCCGCGGCCATGCGCCAGCCGCCGAGCCCCAGCGTATCGCCGCCCGCCGGCAGCCAATGGACTGCCTTGGCCAGCATCAGCCCGGCCGCACCCAGAAGCGCGAGCCCCATCCCGATCTGAATCTTGCGCCGGGGCCAGGCCGACACCACGCCGGCGCCCAACCATGACCCGAGAATGGAGGCGGCGATGAGCAGCACCAGCGACGGCATCTCGACCTCGATGATGGTTATGTAGATCACCGCTTGGGCCACGGTGGGCCACATATGGCCCACCAGCAGCGTGCCCGGGATGCGCTCGTCGGGAACCAGGCGAAACAACTTGAAGATCGACGTGGACGTGGCGTACGACCCGATGCCCAAGGTGTCGAAGAAGTTGGTGACGAAGCCGATGCCGGTCTCCACCACGGACGGCAATCCCGGGCGCTCGGAGCGGTGCTTTCCTAGCTCTCTGTCGTTGCGTGTGGCCTTCCTCCGTCGCGCGATGTCCCGGCCCCAAAGGGCCGTGAAAACCGAGCCGAAGCCCGCCAGCGCAATCATGAGGATCTGCCGAAGACCGAACATCCGCGCATGGTACACCGGGCCTTTTCAAATTTGGGGGTGCTTGCGTGGCGCCTCTCAACCTCCTGCCATTGCTGCCGATGATGTGGGGTGCAGGTCGTCTGCCAACGAAGCGGTGCACAACGTGACCGGTGCGGAAAAGGAAGGGATGGATCTGGCGAGCTCTGTGTTCAGGGCCGCCCAGTCCACCATTTTGGTGGTCGACGATGACCCGTCGTTCATGTCGGCATGCGTTCGCATGATCGGCAGCTGGGGATTCTCCGTCCTGCAGGCCGCAACCGGCGAGGACGCGTTACGCCTCGTGGGCCGGCGCCAGCTCGATGTGATCCTATGCGACATCAACCTGCCTGGGATGAGCGGGGTTGAAATCCTGCGGGCGGTGCGCGGCCGCGACAAGGACCTGCCCTTCGTCCTGATGACCGGCGGTCCAGAGCTCGAAACCGCGCGCCTGGCGGTGGAGTGGGGCGCGGTCGGCTACCTGATCAAACCGCTCGCATTGCCCCAGCTCAAAGAGACCCTGGACCGCGCTATCCAGGGCTACCAATCCCTCCGGCGCCAGCGCCAGATCCTGGACGTCAGCGAGCGAATGGCCCGCGAGACCCAGGTGTTGCACGAGCAGTTCGACCGCGCCATGTCCGGGCTGTGGATGGCGTTCCAGCCCATCGTGTCCTGGTCGAAGAAGAGCGTCGTCGCCTACGAGGCGCTTCTACGCACCACCGATCCGAACCTTCACTCCCCGACCGACATACTTCACGTGGCAGAAACTTTGGGCGAGGTCCACAACGTGGGGCACAAGACGCGCGCCATGATTGCCGAGGTCCTTGGCCAGCATCCGGAATTGCCCGGCATCTTCGTCAACTTGCACGTGCTCGATCTGCTCGACGATCAGCTTTACTCGGAATCGAGCCCGCTGCGGTCCCACGCCAGTCGCATTCACTTCGAAATCACCGAACGCATGGCGCTGGAAAAGGTCCCCGACACCCGCAGCCGGATCGAGCGCCTGCGTAAGCACGGCTACCGAATCGCGGTGGACGACCTGGGCGAGGGCTATTCGGGCCTTAACAGTTTTGCGGCCTTGGAGCCGGATGCGGTCAAGCTCGATATGTCGCTCATCCGCGGGATCGATCGCGCGCCGACCAAGCGCAGGATGGTGCAAACATTGGCGTCATTGTGCCAGGAGCTGGGCACCCCGCTGGTAGCGGAAGGGGTCGAAACCCAAGCGGAGTTGGACAGTCTAATCGAGCTTGGCGCGGACTGGTTTCAAGGGTTTTACTTCGCGCATCCAGACTACCCGCTTCCAATTCCGCACTTCCCCGACAACGGCTAGATCTCGTGTGTCTCGGGCGATGAAGTGACGGCTTAACCGACCTAGATTTGTGTTGCGCCCCACGAGCAGGAGACGTAAGAACAGGTCGCTCTCTTTCCCATAATTAAGGGACCCTGGAGGGTCCTTTAGATCTCCCGCGACGAGCGCAGTCGGGCAGAGCCCGCCCGCGCTCACGCGGCTACCCAAACACTACGGAAGGACCCAAGAAATGGCTCGCAAGACGGTGACCATCGATGGCAACGAAGCCGTTGCTTATGTCGCACACAAGACGAACGAAGTCTGCGCTATCTACCCCATCACCCCATCGTCCAACATGGGCGAGTGGGCCGACGAGTGGTCGGCCATGGGTCGGACGAACATCTGGGGCACGGTGCCCGCCGTTGTCGAAATGCAGAGCGAGGGCGGCGCGTCGGCTGCCACCCACGGCGCCCTGCAATCGGGCTCGCTGACCACCACCTTCACCGCCGCGCAGGGCCTTCTGCTCATGATTCCGACTATGTTCAAGGTCGCGGGCGAGCTGACCTCGACCGTGTGGCACGTGTCGGCGCGAACCGTCGCCACCCACGCGCTGTCCATCTTCGGCGATCACGGCGACGTGATGGCCGTGCGCCAGACCGGCTTTGGTCTCATTGGCTCGGGCTCGGTGCAAGAGGCGATGGACATGGCGCTCATCGCGCAGGCGTCCACGCTGGCGTCGCGGGTGCCGATGATCCACTTCTTCGACGGCTTCCGCACCTCGCACGAGGTGCAGAAGATTGAACAGCTCACCGACGACGACATCAAGGCCCTCGTCACCGACGACCTGGTGGCCGGCCACCGCGCCCGTGCCATGTCGCCCGAACACCCGATTTTGCGCGGCACCGCCCAGAACCCGGACGTCTTCTTCCAGGCGCGCGAAGCGTGCAATAAGTTCTACAATGCCGCGCCCGCCCTGGTTCAGGCGGCGATGGACAAGTTCGCCAAGCAGGTCGGCCGCGCGTACCACCTGTTCGACTACGTCGGTCCCGCGGATGCCGACCGCGTGATCATTCTCATGGGCTCGGGTGCCGAGGTCGCGCACGAGACGGTCGATTTCCTCACCAAGAAGGGCGAGAAGGTCGGCATCGTCAAGGTCCGCCTATTCCGTCCGTTCTCGATGGACCACCTTATCGCCGCCCTGCCCAAGTCGGTCAAGGCACTTGCCGTCCTCGATCGTACCAAGGAGCCAGGTTCTGCCGGCGAGCCTCTTTACCAGGATGTCGTGACCGCAATCGCCGAGGCGTCAGCCGCGGGCAAGCTGCCCTTCGCCATGCCGAAGGTCGTCGGCGGCCGCTACGGTCTCTCGTCCAAGGAGTTCACCTCCGCCCACGTCAAGGCGGTGTTCGACGAGCTCAAGAAGCCGGTGCCCAAGAACCACTTCACGGTGGGCATCAACGACGACGTGACCCACACCTCGATCGACGTGGACTACAGCTTTTCCACCGAGCCCGATTCGGTCAAGCGCTGCCTGTTCTACGGACTTGGCTCGGACGGCACCGTCGGCGCCAACAAGAACTCGATCAAGATCATCGGCGAAGACCCCAAGTTCTATGCTCAGGGCTACTTCGTGTACGACTCGAAGAAGGCCGGCGCGGTCACCGTTTCGCACCTCCGCTTCGGGCCCGACGTGATTCGTTCCAGCTACCTGGTCACGCAGGCGCAGTTCCTGGCCTGCCACAACTGGTCGTTTCTCGAGCGCTACGACATGCTCCAGTTCCTCCAGCCCGGCGGTGTCTTCCTGCTCAACAGCGTGTACGGCCCGACCGAGGTTTGGAATCAGCTGCCCATCGAGGTGCAGAAGCAGATCATCGACCGGAAGGCGCGTTTCTACGTCATCGACGCCTACAAGGTCGCGAAGGAAACCGGCATGGGTGCGCGTATCAACACCATCATGCAGACCTGCTTCTTCAACATCTCGGGCGTTCTGCCCCCGGATGTGGCGATCGAAAAGATCAAGAACGCCATCAAGAAGACCTACCTGAAGAAGGGCCAGGAAGTCGTCGACAAGAACTTCCGCGCCGTCGACCAGACGGTGGCCAATCTGATGGAGGTCAAGGTCCCGGCCGTGGCGTCGAGCACCATCAAGATGCCCCCCATCGTAGCCAAAGAAGCCCCGAAGTTCGTGCACGAGGTGACCGCCGAGATCATCGCGGGCCGCGGCGACAAGCTGCCGGTCAGCAAGTTCCCGGTGGACGGCACCTTCCCGACTGCGACCGCGCAGTGGGAAAAGCGCAACATCGCGATGGAAATCCCGGTGTGGTACCCGGATCTCTGCATCCAGTGCAACAAGTGCACCCTGGTCTGCCCGCACGCGGCCATCCGCACGAAGGTGGCGGATCCCAAGCTCCTCGAAAAGAGGCCTGCGACCTTCAAGTCCATGAAGTACAAGGGCAAGGAGTTCGACGGTCAGCAATACATGATCCAGGTCGCGCCGGAAGATTGCACGGGGTGCACCCTGTGCGTGGAAGTCTGCCCCGGCAAGGACAAGAAAGAGCCGACTAAGCGCGCCCTCATGATGGCGCCGCAGATGCCTCTGCGTGCGGCCGAGCGCGAGAACTACGCCTTCTTCCTCGACCTGCCCGAGGTGGATCGCCGCCTGGTCAAGGTCGACACGGTCAAGGGCTCGCAGTTCCTGCAGCCGCTGTTCGAGTACTCGGGTGCCTGCTCGGGTTGCGGCGAAACGCCGTACTACAAGCTCCTAACCCAGCTCTTCGGCGACCGCGCCATCATCGCGAACGCGACCGGTTGCTCGTCAATCTACGGCGGTAACCTGCCCACTACGCCGTTCACGCAGAACAAGGACGGCCGCGGCCCGACTTGGAATAACTCGCTGTTCGAGGACAACGCGGAGTTCGGTCTCGGCTATCGCCTCACCATCGATCAGCAGGGCGAGTACGCCAAGGTGCTGCTCAAGAAGCTCGGCGGCAAGCTGCCGGGCGAGCTGGTGAACGCGATTGTCGAAGCCAACCAGAAGGACGAGGTGGGCATCTACGAGCAGCGTGCTCGTGTCGCGACTTTGAAGCAGGAGCTGGGCAAGCTCGGCAGCGATGCCGACGCCAAGAACCTGCTGACGGTGGCCGACATGCTGGTGAAGAAGAGCGTGTGGATCGTCGGTGGCGACGGTTGGGCCTACGACATCGGCTACGGCGGTCTCGACCACGTCATCGCCTCAGGCCGTAACGTGAACATCCTGGTGCTCGACACTGAGGTGTACTCGAACACCGGCGGTCAGTGCTCGAAGTCGACCCCGACCGGCGCGGTGGCCAAGTTCGCGGCGGCCGGCAAGTCGACCGGAAAGAAGGACCTGGGCCTCATGGCCATGGCCTACCGAAACGCCTACGTCGCCACTGTGGCCATGGGCTACAGCGACGTGCAGACGGTGCGCGCCTTCATCGAGGCTGAGCAATACGACGGTCCCTCGATCATCATCGCGTACAGCCACTGCATCGCCCATGGCATCGACATGGCCAAGGGCCTGGATCACCAGGCTGCAGTGGTGGACAGCGGCGCGTGGACGCTCTATCGCTTCAACCCGGGGCTCTACGCCAAGGGCGAGAACCCGCTCAAGCTCGACTCCAAGCCCCCGAAGCACACCTACGAACAGTGGGCGATGACGGAGACGCGTTTCAAGTCGCTCACCCAGAGCAGCCCGGAGCGTGCCAAGCACCTCATGGCGCAGGGTCAGCGGGAAGCCATCGCGCGCGTGAAGTTCTACGAGGCGCTCGCCGCCACCGGCAGCGTCTCGCCCTTCGCGCCGCCCGTGCCGCCCGCGCCCAAGCCTGAAGGCTAAGCGCTAAACCTGCAAGCGAGCAAAGGCCGGGGAGCCCGATGGCTTTCCGGCCTTTGTGTTTTTTTGTGGGCGTGGCCACGTCTCTCGGAGAGGGCTCACTTCTGGCTCACGTATAGCCTGCAGTCAGGTATGAGCGTGGTGCCCTCCCCGGTGCAGCTACCGGGGCTCTGCACCGGCGGATACGATCCCAGGCCATCCGCTAGCTGCACTGTCAGAATCTCAGCATTCAAGACGTAGGCTCCGCTCATATTCTGTCCGACCGGAAGATACGTCCCGGTTCCAGACTCAAAGACAACTTGAAAATGGTGAAGTCCATTGTCGTAGTTCTTGATGGTCCAGTTTGATGACCACTGCCCAGCTTCATCGGCATACACCATCGCTCCATTGCTGATCTTGAGCGAATGTGGCGTGTCCGAGGGGCCCAAATACGCCCATGTTCCGTCAATCTCGAAAGGGTCGGATTGCACAGTTGTCGTGCCTCCCGTTCCGGTGCTGGATCCTCCGGCTCCGGTACTGGATCCTCCCGTTCCTGTGCCATTTCCTCCGACGCCCATGCCAACTCCTCCCGTTCCCCCGTAGCCCGCTGCTCCCCCGGTTCCGGCGTTGCTTCCGCTTGACTCGTTGCAGCTCCAAACGCCGACACTCAGGCTTCCGACCAGCACGAACGTTCTTGCCAAATTCGCCGTTCTCATCAATGTGATCCTCGCTGCAGGCCAGAGTATCTCGATTTCCAGCTCGAACATTCCACAAAGTGGTACTCGAAGTACGGCTGGTCTCGCGCCCCGGCCCCCCGGAGGCGCACCTCCGGAGTGCACTCCTGGTCCAGGGTGGAGCGCGTCGGGCGCATGCTGACTTCGCTTGCCGAAGCCCATCGTGGAACGAACTGGGAGCCCTTCCAGAGTTCCCAGTTCGTTCGTCGGCCACCAGAACGTGTCCGAGACTTTGACGGGCGGAGCTAGGTCACTGAGCCATGCAATCACTGACCATGTTCGACCAGATCAGATCTCCGACGTGGTCACCGCCCGACTGAGTCGGATGGAGGCCGTCGGAAAGGACGTCGTTAGTCTGCCAAACAGGTCGTAGGTCCACCCAATGGCAGCGAAGTCCGGTGACGCCCGAACACACGGTTTGCATGTTCGGCATGGTGGCGTCGAGGCACGCCTTCAATGAGGCGTTTGAGCCGGGCGGGCTCCCCGGTTCCGGATAGCGCGTATAAATGACGTCCGTTACCCCGGCGGTGACCATCTTGCCGAGCAAGGTCTTGAATGTGTCCGGACAGGTGGTACAGCCCCCTGACCCGCCCCCCGTGAGGCAGTCGATACCGCCGCCATCCATGATGACGTTCTTGACCGATGCGCCGCCCTGAGTGGCTGCGGTCCATTCGGTTGTTGCGATGTAGTTCATATTCTGCCCGCTGACGGCCACGTTGCGGTACTTGGCGCCTGAAGCGAGCGCGCCCGCCGTTTGGGCGTCCGACTCTATCCGCTTCTCGATGTATTGGGGGTCAATGGCATAGAAGGATTCGCCCATAATCACGACCTCGGCAGGCTTTATTTGGCCCTTCGTGCACGTACCAGAGGATGTGGTGCCTCCGGTGCCGCCGCCCGACGCGTCGCTGGTACCGACTTTGCCTCCGACGCCCGCGTCTCCCCTGGCCGCACCGCCGGTGCCCGGGGACATGCCGCCGGTGCCCGGAAGCTTGCCGCCCGTGCCTCCCGCGGGCATAGTGCCAGTGCCGCCCGTGGCCATACTGCTGGACGAACCGCCACTCCCTGAGCCGCCGGCACCTACGCCGCCCGAGGACGAGCCTCCCGTCGCAACGCTACTTGACGAGCTACCGCCGGTCGCCTTGGTTCCGCCGCTGCCACCTGTACCAACGGTGCCACCCGTCTCCAGCACGCCACCCGAGCTTGTAGTCCCGCCGGAAGACATGCTTCCGCCGGCGCTGGTCGTGCCACCCGAACGGGTTTGTCCGCCCGTGGCTGTGCCACCGGCGCCCGCGGTCGAGCTCCCGCCCGTGCCTGTGCCACCGCTGTTCGATGATCCACAAGCGTAAACGCCAACGCTTACCAGGCCGAGCAATACACTGCTTCTAAGCAGATTCCGATTTGCGAGTTTCATGAACCATCTCCTCCGGCAAATTGAAGCACTTCGAGCCGCAGTAGCAGCGGACGGAAAGATCGGTTCATGAGCTTGACCGCGGTTGGTAATTCTCGTGGCCTGGTTGGGGAGGCCGCTGCTACTGGGTAGAGCTGAAGCATTGCCTGCGTGGAGGTGTCCGTATGAAATACGTCCATCAATGGAATACAGTGATCGCCGCGCTTGTGTTTCTCGGCGGTGCCTGTTCGTCTACCAACGGGACGTCCACGGGACATGGCGGTGCTGGCGGTTCGGGATCCGGTGGCACATCGGGTCTGGGTGGCGCAAACAGCAGCGGGGGCGTGGTCAGCGGCACGACAGGCTCGGGAGGTCAGTCGGGCTCGGCCGGCACGACCGGGACGGGTGGTCGCGTCGGCACGGGCGGCTCCAGTGCCACGGGTGGTCGTGTCGGCTCGGGTGGCGCGAGCGCCACGGGCGGCGCGGCGGCCTTGGGCGGGCAACCCGGCTCAGGTGGTAACGGCGCGACGGGTGGCTCGGTCGGCCGAGACGCGGGTCGAGACACGCCTGCGGGCTTTGGCGGATCGAGCGCGGGCGGCCGTGCCGGCACGGGCGGCGCTGGCGAGGTGGCCGTGGACGGTGGCACGCCGGGTGGTAGCGGCACTTCCGCGGGGTGCGGCTCGTCCAACACGACCTCGCCTTGCAGCAAGTCTGGAACCACGTGCAGCCTCGATGTCAGCGGCACGGCGCGAACTTACTACGTGCAACTTCCGAGCGGATACAGCTCGTCCAAGCCGTACCCGTTGATCTTCCAGTTTCACCCCTGGGGTGGCTCGGCCGAACAGGCCCTGACAATGTACGGCATCAGCAAGGGCATCCCGGACGCCATCTACGTCACTCCGCAAGGACTTCAGGCGGGTAGCAACGGCGCCGGGTGGGCCAACACCAACGGGCAAGACATCGCCTTCACCAAAGCCATGCTTGCCGACGTCCAGGGCAAGTACTGCGTGGACAGCGCTCGTATCTTTTCCGTCGGGTTCAGCTATGGAGGCATGATGTCGTTCGCCCTCGGCTGCGAGATGAGCGACGTGTTCCGCGCCATTGCGCCCATGTCAGGCTCGCTCTACAGCGACACCGGGTGCAAGGGCACCGGCCCCCATATTGCCATGTGGGGATCGCATGGTACCAGCGACACAGTAGTTCCCATCGCCGACGGCCGCGCCGCCCGCGACAAGATCCTGAAGCAGAATCACTGCGGGACCGAAACCACCCCCGTCGATCCGAGCCCCTGCGTGTCTTATCAGGGTTGCGATGACGGCTATCCCGTGACCTGGTGCGAATGGGACGGCCCCCACGGCATCCCCAGCTTCGGCACCAGCGCCATCACGGCCTTCTTCAAGCAATTCTAGTAGCCCGTGGTGAAGGCCGAACCGAGCCGTCCTACTCGGCCTGGCCGAGGCGTCGCTTTTCTTCGATGCGGGCGATGGCCAGCTTGGCGGGGCCGCTTCGGCTGCCGCCGCCCGCCGCCCATTGGGCAAGCAGGTCTTCGCACGCAGACCTGACCTCGGGGTATTTGTCGTAGACGGCAAAGTGTTGAAGTATCGCGGCGGATTCGGGCTCGCCGATGGCGGCCAGCGCGGCGACGAGGTTGACCTTGCCGCGCGCTGAAGTGGTGTGCAGCGCGGTTTCGATCTGCGGAACCGCGCGCCGGCCGATCTTGGCCAAGCGGGCGATGGCGGGGCCGGGCAGATCGTCGCGCTTCTCGGTGAGAACGTCGATGTTGGCGCCGATCTCGCGATACGATCGATCGTCGCAGGCAACGGCGAACAGCATCGCCGCGAGGAGAAGCGGCGTCAGGCGTTGCACGGCTCTTGCTCTTCTTGGTTGCTCGCAGCTCGGCGCGCGTGGCGGTCCAGGCTCTTCTTGATGGCTTCGTCGGGCGGTTCGCTAATGTCGCGACCGCGGCTGGCCTGGCGCTCGACCAGTCTCTCGAAGAAAGCTTCGCCCAGATCGATGAGGGCCCTCGGGTCCATTTCCGCGAAGGCACGGTTGCGCATATCCGCGCCGCCGTGCAGCCCGCGCGAATACCAGGCCAAGGTCTTGCGTAGCTCGTGCACCACCAGCTTCGGCACCGTGTGCAGAAGCACCAGGTCGGCATGGCGGCGCCACACGGTTCGGCGCTCGGCCACGCCGGGTGGATCGGGAATCGGCTGGCCGCGCTCAACGGCGAGCACATCACGGAAGATCCAGGGATTGCCCCGGCAGCCGCGCCCGACCATCACGGCGTTGCAGCCGGTCGAACGCTTCATGTCCAGGTAATCCGCGACCGAGTCCACGTCGCCGTTGCCGACCACCGGAATCGAGCGGGGCAGGGCGGTACGTACCGCGGCGATGGGGCGCAGGTCCACCGTACCGGAAAAGCCCTGCGCGCGCGTGCGACCGTGAACCGTCACCAGGGCCGCGCCGGCGTCGACCATTTGGCGCGCAAAAACCGCAGCGTTCTGCGACAGCTCGTCCCAGCCCACGCGATGTTTGACGGTGACCGGCACCGATGCCGGTAGCGCCGCGCGAACCGCCTGCACGATCTGCGCGGCCAGCTCGGGCTCGCGCATCAGCGCGGAACCGCACATTCCCGCGGTCACTTTGCGGGCGGGACAGCCCATGTTGATGTCGACGATGCTGGCGCCCACGTCCACGGCCATCGCCGCCGCGCGGGCCATGACTTCGGGCTCGCGTCCGAACACCTGCACGGCGAAGCGCCGGCCGTCAAGGCTCGCCCACATGCGACCGGTGGCCTTGACCGCCCCGCGCGTGAGCGCCTGCGCCGACAGGAATTCTGTGTAGGTGAGGGCCGCGCCATGCTCCTCGCAGATGGTACGAAATGGCAGGTCGGTCACCGCCTCCATCGGCGCAAGCAGCGCGCCGGGCTCGATGTCGATGTGGCCGATTCGCATAGGTTGCGAAACATAGCACGCGAAACCTCAACCGGATGCCCTATGCTTGCACGGCAACACCATGCGCACCGTCGGACTTCTCCTCGCCAGCAACATATTCATGACCGCCGCCTGGTACGGCCACCTTCGCTTCAGGGGCGTCGCCTTGTGGAAGGTGGTTCTGGTCAGTTGGGGTATCGCCTTCTTCGAGTACTGCCTGCAGGTCCCGGCCAATCGGCTGGGCTACGGGCAGTTCACCGCCTACCAGCTCAAGGTTCTGCAGGAAGTTATCACCCTGGTGGTCTTCGTGACCTTCTCCGCGGTCTGGTTGGGCGAGTTGCCAGGTTGGAACTACCTGGTGGCGTTCGTTCTCATTCTTGCGGCAGTTGGGTTCGCTTTTCTTCCTAAGACGATTTAGTCTCTCCGCCGGAATGCTCGTCGCGTCGCAAAATGCGACCCGAGGCAGCTTGAAACGAGCGAGAAACCAAAGGATAGGTTAAGGTGAGGAACCTATGGGGTCAGGTAAAACTATCGACGACAAGGTCGTAGCGGGTGCCGCTGCGGCACTCGGGATCAAGCACGCCGACGAGCTGCCCAGGCTCGACCGAAAGGGACTGGCGGGATTCACCCAGAAGCAACTCTTCGAGTGTGCCAAGCGCCTGCAGCTCAAGGGCGTTTCCAAGCTGAGCAAGGACGATCTGGCCGGCGCGGTTGCCGAGCGGTTCGCCGTCCTCCGCCAGCCCGAAGGCGACAGCGAAGCCACCGGCAAATCGAAAGCCGGGGAGGCTTTGCTTCCCGCTGACCTGGCGGCTCCGGGAACCGTCGTCACCGTTGACACGGCGTGGTCGCACAAGTTTGAAGTACCCGACCACGGCAAGCAGGAGTCTCCCTCGACCATTCCGTGGTCGTATGGCTACGACCGCGTGACAGGGATGGCGGTCGATCCGGAGCGCTTGTTCGTGTACTGGGAGGTCACCGACGACGCCATCGAACGCGCGCGGGTTGGTCTCGGTCCCGGCGGCAAGAATGCGTGGCTCAACCTGCGCATCTACGACACGACCGACAGAATCTTCGACGGGACCAATGCCCATTCGTACTTTGACCACAAGGTGGAACGAGGTGATCGCCACTGGTTTTTCCAGGTCGGCAAGCCTTCCTCCTCAGCGTTCGTGGACATCGGGTTAAGCTCCAGCGAGGGTTACTTCGTGAAGATCGTGCGCTCTGGGCGGGTCGAGTTCCCCCGGCGCGAACCAACCGCGTGGGGCGAGCCGGAATGGCTCAGCGTTCGTTCGCTGATGGGCTCCATCGAGCACGCGGGGCGTGGTCCGCACGTGCGTCGGCAGGCTCCCGGCATCGCGCCGCCGCCTCCCGCCGCAATCCCCGGTCAGGGCGGACAGCGCCGCCACGTTGCCTTGCTGCCGTGGGAAGAAACCATCACCCTCAGCGAGGGCGGCCACAAGGAAGTCGTCGAGTGGGAGGAACACTTCAGCGACGGCACGTCCGAGTTCCATCGCGAGAGCACCTGGGAAAGCCCGGTCATGGTCTCGGCCTGGGAGGCCGGTCCGTTCAGCTTCCCGGTCAGTGCCCCGGAACCGGTGCGTGAGGACTTCGTGGGGCCGGCGCGGGTGTATCGGGTCGGCGGTCGCACCCACGTCGTGCACGGACCCTGGCAGGTCGTGATCAAGGGCGTCGGCGCCCATCAGGGCCGCTCGGTCGTCGCGCGCTGGGAAATCTATCGCTCCTGGATAGGCGAGGAGAAGGCCGAGGTCGCGGGCGGACAGCTTAAGGAGATTGCGATTCCCGGCAGCTCGGAGAAGCTACTGGTCGGTGCGAGCGAAAAGCGCTGGCGCTACGCCAGTGAAATGCGGCTCGGCGGCGCCTCCGAAATCTTCTACCTTGGTGCCAGCGAATACCGGGCCAAGGGCGCCAGCGAGCGCCTTTTCATCGGAGCCAGCCAGTACAAGATGCGCGGCGCAAGCGAGAGGCAGTTCTTGGGTGGCAGCGAGGTGCGCATGCGCGGTGCGAGCGAGCGCTTGCTCGCCGGTGCCAGCGAACGGCGGCTGGGTGGCGCCAGCGAACGGCTGGGCGGCGCCAGTGAACAGGTGCCGGGGGGTGCGAGCGAGCGCACGCTCGGCGGCGGCAGCGAAGATCGCCTGTCCGGGCAGACAGGCGATACCTCTTTGCCCGCAGACAGCGGCGCTTACCCGTCCACCGCATCCATCGGCAACGAACCAGAGCACAAGGAATAGCGATCATGCCCACCGGATACTTCGCGCTGGTCTTGCACGCCCACCTGCCGTTCGTCCGTCATCCCGAGGATCCGACGGTGATGGAGGAACAGTGGCTCTACGAAGCGATCACCGGCACGTACCTGCCCCTCTTGCAGATATTCGAGGGACTTCAGTCTGATCACGTCCCCTACCGCTGCACGGTTTCGCTCTCGGCACCGCTCATCGCGATGCTCACCGACGACCTGCTCAAGGTTCGCTACGCCGATCATCTCGACGACCTCATTCTGCTCGCCGAAAAGGAGCTGGATCGCACCAAGCACGAGCCCCAGTACCACCGTCTGGCCGAGATGTACCACCAGCGCTTTCAAAGCCTGCGCCACACTTGGCGCTGCCACGACGGCAACCTGGTGCAGGCCTTCCGCAAGCTGCAGGACGCGGGTGGGCTTGAGGTCATCACCTCGACGGCGACCCACGCGTTTTTCCCGCTCATGGATCGCAACTGGGCCGCGCTGCGTGCTCAGGTGCACACGGCGGCGAACTTCTACGAAAAGCACTTCGGCCGTCGGCCTCTCGGCATGTGGCTCGGCGAATGTGGCTACGTGCCTGGCGTGGACGAGCTGCTTCGCGAATCCGCCATTCGCTACTTCATGGTCGACAGCCACGCCATTTTGTTTGCCGACCGGCACCCGGTGTACGGCGTGTACGCGCCCATCTACTGCGCCACGGGCGTGGCTGCGTTCGGACGCGACACCGAGTCGTCGGAGCAGGTGTGGAGCTCGAAGTTCGGCTACCCGGGCGATCCGCTCTACCGTGATTTTTACCGCGACATCGGCTTCGACCTTCCCGTCGACTACATCGGTCCGCACATCCACCCGGAAGGGCACCGGATGTACACCGGGTTCAAGTACCACGCCATCACCCACGACAAGCTGCACGACAAGTGGGTCTACGATCCGGACGCCGCGCGCGGCAAGGCCGGGCTTCACGCCTCGCACTTCCGCGGCAACATGGAAAAGCAGGTGGAACGTCTGGCGGCCGGCATGGATCGTCCACCCGTGATTGTCAGTCCCTACGACGCAGAGCTGTACGGACACTGGTGGTACGAAGGGCCGATCTTCCTGTCCGACCTTTTCCGCCAACTACACTTCGACCAAAGCGTTATCCAGCCCATCACGCCCGGCGAGTACCTCGACCGGCACGCCACCAATCAGCTTGCCACCCCGTGCGCGTCGTCCTGGGGCCTCAAGGGCTACTGTGAACAGTGGCTGAACGAAAGCAACGCCTGGACTTGGCGACACATCCACGCGGCCGGCGAACGCATGGTAGAGCTGGCGCGCTCTCATTGGGGAGCGTCAAATCCACTGACCGTACGCGCGCTCAAGCAGGCCGCGCGCGAGTTGATGCTTGCAGAGTCAAGCGACTGGACCTTTATTATGTCCACGGGGACAACAGTTCCCTATGCCACCCGACGATTCAATGAGCACGTGATCCGCTTCTCCCGACTTTACGATGAGCTAAAGAAGGGACAGGTGGACGAGAAGTACCTGGCATCCGTTGAAGCGCAAGACAACATCTTCCCCGACATCGACTACCGGATCTACGCGTCCTAGTCGCGATGGCGAGGCGGGGCTTGGCCCCGCGGAGCCGAAACGCGGGAAGGTTTCGAAACCCTCCCAGGGTGTCCATGTCAGTCGCGATGGCGAAGCCGGGCTTGGCCCGGCGGAGCCGAAACGCGGGAAGGAATGGAAACCCTCCCAGGGTCTTGGCCCTGCGGAGCCGAAACGCGGGAAGGAATGGAAACCCTCCCAGGGTTTCCACGTCAGTCGATCTACGCGTTCGGCACGCGTGGAAGGCGAAGCACCCAGTAGCCCAAAGTTGAAAAGCCCGCCCCGTGAAACTCCGGTTGCGCCGTCCGCTGTGGTTGTGCCGAGCGAGCCGCGCCGGCTGAAGGTTCTCTTTGTCGCCTCGGAGGTTGCGCCGTTCCGAAAGACCGGCGGCCTGGCCGACGTCGCCGGGGCGCTCCCGCGCAGTCTGCGCGATCGCGGGATCGACGTTCGCGTGGTCATGCCGCTCTACCAGGGCATGCAGTGGAACAACCTGGAACGGCTCGACGGAACCCTGTCGGTGCCCATGTACTTCGGTCTGGCGCGGGCCGGTATACGCCTGGGCAGAATCCCCGGCAGCGACGTGCCGGTCTACTTCATCGAATACAATCGGTTCTTCGACCGGCCGCACCTGTACGGCCCGCCCGGCCAAGCCTACAGCGACAACCTGGAAAGATTTTCCTTCCTCTCGCGGGCCGCGCTCGAAGCGTGCAAAACTCTAGGCTTCATTCCCGACGTGATTCACGCCAACGACTGGCAGACGGCGCTGGTGCCGGTCTACGTGAACACGGTGGAATGGTCCAAGCCCTTGCACGGGGCAGGTACCCTTTTCACGATCCACAACCTGGCCTACCAGGGCAATTTCGAAAGTGGCGCCATGTTCATCACCGGGCTGGGCCTGGACCACTTCAACTCGGCCGAATTCGAGCACTTTGGCGATCTCAATCTCATGAAGGCCGGTATCCGGCACGCCAACCTGCTGTCGACCGTTAGCCCTACCTACGCGCGCGAGGTTCAAACCTCGGCGTACGGTTTCGGCTTGGACGGCGAGCTGGCTCTGCGCAGTCGCGACCTGCGCGGCGTGCTCAACGGCATTGATGTGCACGAATGGAATCCTGCCGTGGATCCCCTGATTGCGGCTCCGTACAGCGCCGAAAGCATGGCCGGCAAGGCGAGGTGCAAGGCTGCGCTACAAAGGCAGACCGGCCTGCCCGAGCGCCCGAACGTTCCGCTTTACGGCGTGGTCGGTCGCCTTACCCCGCAAAAGGGCTTCGACGTGCTTGCCCACGCGCTGGAGCGCATATTGTCTTGGGATGTGCAGATGGTCCTGCTTGGCAATGGCGACCAGGAGGCCGAGCACTTCTTTTCCTACATGGCCAGTCGGCGCGGCGATCGGTTTCGGGTCCACATCGGGTTCGACGAGGGCCTGGCCCACCGGATCGAAGCCGCGGCGGATTTCTTGCTGATGCCGTCGCGTTTCGAGCCCTGCGGCCTCAACCAAATCTACAGCCAGCGCTACGGCACCTTGCCCATCGTGCGCGGAACCGGCGGCCTGCTCGACACGGTTGAGAACTACGATCAGGCCACCGGAGATGGGACGGGATTCATCTTTTGGGACCTCACCCCTGGCGCCATCGCCGATACCATCGGCTGGGCGCTGTCGACCTACTCCGATCGCCCGCAGCACATCGAGAAGATGCGCAGGAAGGCCATGGGGCAGGACTTCTCGTGGGATCGCGCCGCCGTCGCCTACGAGCAATTGTATCTGGAAGCCTACCGGTTGCGCCGCGGGCATCCGTTTCAGCCGTAGGCGGCCAAGGGCTACCGGGATAGCCGCAACAGCTCTGCCATCCGCTGCCTGATGTGGCGGCGCTCGACCAGGGTGTCGATCCGCGAGCGCGCCGCGAGCCTCTGCGCAAGGAGCGACGGCGCGGTGTGGGCGACGAGAATCCTGGCATTCCGCTCTGCTTGGACCACCACGGTGACCGGGGCGATCGGGGCCGCGAACGACACGGTCATCGACTGCACGCAGCTCGCGTCGGGCGGACCGGGAGAATGGATGAACTCCGACAGGATCGACTGCGGGCAAGTATCGCTCGATGCGCCCTCGTCGTGGCCGAGCCCAGGAAACTCGACCCAGTATCCGTTGGCGAGAGTGGTCGATGCTTGCTGGGCCCAGGTCGGTGATGTCAAGGGATCGAACGATCCGGAGGCCAGCAGCGTCGGCACCGCGCTGGTCACCGCCGAGTAGTCGCTGGGGTTACGCTGATGGTGCGGCCACAACAGGCAAAGCGCGTAGTCGCCCGTGAAATCGAGGTAGGGGCTGAAGGCCGGGTTCACCTTGGCGAGGTCGGACTGTACCTCGGGCAGGGACACGAACTGATTGTCGGTACAGACCACGGAGAAGTACTGGCCCATGGCGATTCCCGACACTGCCTGGCCGTCGCCACCGATGATAGCGTTGAGGTCACTGTCGTATAGCAGAGTCCCGTTGCCGCTTGCGACGGCCGCCGTGACCGCGGCGACCATGCGCGGGAAAAGGTCGGGGGCGAACGCCAGAATCGCAATCGCGTCGTTGAACAGGGCGCCGTCGTCGTAGGAGCTGGTGCTCCCGGCCACGGTGAGCGGTTTGCTCTTGAGGCTGGCAAGGGCGCTTTCCATCTTCGACTTCACGTCGCCATAGTTGGTGGTACACGAAGCATCCGCTGCGCAGGCGGCGAAAACCGCGCTGAAGGCCGCGTCGGTGGCGGATGCGCTCGCGCTGAAGGTCGGGATGGTCGGGTTCACCACCGAGTCAAGGATCGCCGAGCTGACGATCGAGCTGTGCGCCCTGAGGATCTGCAGGCCCCACGCCGTGCCGTACGAAACCCCGTCGAGGGCGATCTTGGGATAGCCGAGCACCGACTGAAAGGTGGCCACATCGTCGGCCATTTCTTGGATGTTGTAGGCGGTGGGGTCGAGCCGCTCGGCCTGCAAGTCCGACATGCAGCGCGTGGCGAAGGAGTCGGCGGTGTCGTTGCTGGTTGCCGCGGGACAATCGAGCCTGGGCCGCGACAGGCCGGTCCCGCGCTGCTCGATGAAGACCACATCCATGGACAGGTCCTGGGTGTCGCTCTTGGTGAAGGTGTCGAGCCCAAGGTCGGCCCACGATTGCCCCGGACCACCGCTGAGATTGACCACTGGAGGCGCCGCCGGATTCTTTCCTTTGAAGATGAGAACCGGAACGCGAATGTAGCTTGATGGCGAGGCATGCACCTCGGGCGTGTAGAGAGTTCCACATCGTATGGTGACCCCTTGCACCTGACTTGGGTCGACGACGAAGGGGCACACGCTCTCGTCGAAGTGGGCTCCCGAGGATGATCCACCGCATGCGCCAAGCGCCGCGAGCAACAGAAGGGAAAGGGAAGAGTAAGCCGCGCGATTCATCGACACCTCCGTTGAGTGGGCAGAGTGTACTCGAAAACAGAGCGCCCTGGTGAAACCTGCGAGATTCTAGGGCGGCCCGGATGCTCTTTCTGCCGCTTTTCGCCCGATCGCCGTGTCTGGTGCAAGGGTGGCGATGCGCGCCCAGGTGGTGCTGGCTTCGCTCGATCGTCCCACGCCTTCAAGGGCAAGCGCGCGATGGGTGAGAACGGCCGTATCGTCGGGCGATCCCGCCAACGCGCGGTCGAGCAGGGGCAGGGCTTCGGCAAACCGGCCGGCGGACACGTCGAGGGAGCCAATCCAGGACGCGGCCGAGAGCTCGTGCTCGGGTTCGAGGCAGCCGATCGGCGCCGCCAGCGCAGCCCGATACGCGGCGACGGCGCGGGCGCTCGCCGTGCCTTCCAGGTCGAAATACAGATCGCCCAGGCGAAGCTGCCACTCGCAGGCGGAAACAGGCGATTTGGCCGGCGGAGCAAGAATGGGCAGGGTGGTCGCACCGTTCTCGACCGTGAAGTCGAAGCTGGCCGGGATCTCGAGCTTCTCGATGAGCGCCCTCCACTTAGGCAGCCGGCGCACGAAGACCCGACTGTCCTTGGCCCGGAACACCAGGGCCCAGTCCGCCGGATCCCAGAACGCCACTCGGCGATTGATGCCGGCGTAGTCGAGCAGGGCGCTTTCCACACCCAAGCCGTCCATGGCGCCCGTCCAGTCTTTGCGCGAAATGTGCATGCGGCCAAGCAGACGATGAAAGTCGGCCGGGTAGGCGGGCAGGCGTGGATCCACGAAGACACGAAAGTGCGGATAGCCCTGCCAGAGCAGATACGCCCCGGTCTCGAAATCGTTGTACATACGATCGCGCAAGCCCTGCTGCTCGACGAATTGCAAAGCATCGAGCGGCAAGGACGAGGGATCCAGATCGATGCGTACGAGGTGTCCACTGCGGCGGGCCTGGGCAATGCGCGGAACCAGCGTAGCGGCGAGCGCGACGGCGAGAAACAGCGACGCCAGCGCGCGCGAGCGAAGCACAGCGAAGCGCCCGACCAGGTCTTCGAGAGCCGGCGCCGCCGTCACGGCAAGCACCAGGGTGGCGTCAGCCGTAAAACGCACGTGCCACATGCCAAGCATCGCGAGGGTGAGGCCCGGCAGGCGCCAGGCCCAGCGCTGGCGTCGCGACAGAAGCAACATCGCCACTGCGACTGCCGCGAACAAGATGAAGGGCGCGTCCGAGCGCCAGGTCGCATCCCTGAATTCGTCGACCGGGTGAATATCGAAGATGCCGACGTGAAAGGTCAGGTACCGGAAGATGCCGGTTCCCACCGGCGAGGCTGCCAGCAGCGCCGTGCTGGCAACCGCGAAACCAGCTAACCGAAGCGCGACTCGCCTCGGCGCTCGGTCGAGTAACGCGCCCGCGCCGGCAAGCGCAAGGATCGCCGGGGCCAGAAACGCCCCCGCGTGAAGATTCACCCACAGCGCCACCAGCGGCAGGACCAGCCACTGCCTGGGCTCGCCTTTCTCGATGGTCGGCAGAAGACCCAGCAGCAAGACCTCGCCCAGCAGCGAAAAAAGATGAGGCCGTTCCACCAGGCGCTCGCGCATGCACACGAAGGCGACGGACAGCACAAGCGCCGCCACCAACTTGCCGGTGCCGAGCAAGCGACAAAGTCGATACGCGCTGGTGGCGATGATCAGGACCACGAAGGACTTGCCCATCACCACCGCCGGAAAGCCGCCCAAGCGATGCAAGCCCGCGGCTGCGACGTCGAACAGCCACGCGCTGTCGAGGTAAGGCGCGTCCGGATAGGTGAACGAGAACAGATTGCGATGGATCAAGTGGCCGGTGCGCAAGAACTGTTCGCCGGACGCCAGCCGGAAGAAGAGGTCAGTCTCCTCCATCGGGCCGAGGCACAGCCCGGCCACCAGCAGCAGCAGGCCGGCTAGGGCCATGCGCGGCTACTTGAGCGACTTGGACAGGGTCACGGCCTGGGGCTTGGTGCAGACCTTGGTGGAGGCCGCCACGCTGACGAAGTATCCGCGGCCCGGCAGATAGAGACCCGTGCTGGACGCGACCTGGGCCGCAGCCTTGGGCGATTTTGCCTTGTCGGTCACCCATACCTTGCCGACCTTCTTGAAGCTCATGAACGGATCGGTGGGCTTGTCGAGCACTTCCTTGGCCACCGGCGAGTACACCTGAACGAAGGTGTCTTCCGAGTTTTCCCCGGCGATCTTGAAGTGGTATTTGCAGGTGTCCCTCGACGCGGCCTCGCCCAGGTAGGTTGCCTCGGACTGGCCGCATGCGGAGAAGACGGCTTCCTTGCCAAGGTGCATGGTGACGTCCGGGCTGCAGCACTTGCCGGCGCCGAAGGTCTTGCAGTTGCCCGCCGGCGCGGCGGCCGGTGCCGGCGCGGCCTGGGTCGCCCGTTGCTGCACCAGCACGGGGACGGCAAGGGTTGCAGCGAACAGCGACGTGGCCAAAACGATGCGGGTGGTCTTCATGGCCGGCTATCCTAGCACTCTCGCCAGCGGGCGGAAGATGGCTTGCGACCTGCTAGGATTGGACCCCGCATGGACGACCTGCGTGACATTCTGGCGGCCAAGGCCAAGGCCGTGATTCCAGGCGAGTCCTACAATGCCTTTCGTCTGGAGCATCAGCACGACGCCGGCTGGCAGGTCCTGCACTTCGAGGACGTGCTGCCGGCCGAAGCGCCGCATCGATCGCTGGTCGAACGCATCGTTCCGTCGCTGGTGCGGTTCCTTGAACGCAAGAAGCAAGACCCGGAGCATCCGCACAACGTCGAGGTCGCGCTCTTCCTCGGCGATTCGTGCTTTGTTCTGCCCGCCGAAGCCGTGCTGGGATTGTTTTGCGAGCTGGAAGGCCAGAGCCCGCAAGCGTTCCATTTTCGCGTGCAAGGTTGGCTTGCGTGATCTTGCCAGCGAAGACGGTTCCTTCCTACGGCCAAGGTCGTCCACGGTAATGATGACGGCTCAGCTATCCGGCGTGGCGCGGAATCCGAACCGGCGAGCCTACCCGCCGTACAGCTTTTCCAGGAAGGCGTGCATTTGTTCGAGGCGCGCGCCCTGAAAGACGCGGCCGACTTGCGCGGCCAGCCTGGCGAGCGGCGGGCCACCAAGCGCGATCTTTTCCAGAAGCGCTTTGGCCTCCTTGGCCTTTGCGCTCGGTTTCCCGCCGTCCTTCTTGGCGTCGGCCACTTGACTGGCCTGCTCGACCAATCCCTCCAACGCCACCATGCGCCGTACGCTGTCGGCCTCGGACGATTCGAGGATGTGCGCGATTTCAGCGGGCGATCGCTCAGCCGCCCAGACCGCGCCGAGGCCTCGAATCGCGGCCGCTCGGACGTCGTGCGCGGGATCGGACAAGGCGCGTTCCAAGAGCGGCGTGGCCGCCTTCGGGTCGCGCTGGGCGATGCGCGCAGCGGCCTCGGCGGCGGCGCTGCGCACCGATTCGCCTCGTTGCCGGAGCACCGAGGCAAGCAACGCCGTCGTAGTTTCGGCGGACCCGCTAACCTCGCCGAGCGCGATGGCGCCCGCGCGGCGGGTGGCAGGATCGCCAGCGCGTAACATGGCTTCGAACACCGGCAGCACCTTGGCCGCGCCGGCGCCCGACGTGGTCGACAGGGCACGCACGGCTTCCGAGCGAACGAAGGCATCGCGGTCTTCGGCGCCAGCCTGCAAGATGTCGAGCACGGGAGGCTCCATGGCCGCCGCCGCCTTCATCGCTTCGAGGCGCATGCTCTCATCGGAATCGCGCGCAGCCTGGCGCAGGATCGCCGGCACGCCCAGTCGTCCAGCCACGCGCAAGGCGGTCTGGCGCTCATCCAGGTCGCCTTGCCCGAAGTAGGCCGACAGCTTCTTTTCCAGATCCGGGCCGAGCCTGCCAAAGGGCACGCGCGCCTTTCCGACCGCGATCAGTGCCTCGGCAGCGGCCGCGCGCACCGACCGCTCTGGATCCTCAAGCAGCCCCAAGAGCGGCCCGATGACGATATCGCGTGCCTCCCCAGCCAGCGCGCCCAATGAGGTCGCCACCGCGGCGCGCACCGCCGGCTCTTCCGACGACGCCAACTGCACCGCCATGCGCGCGGCACCCTTGGGATCGCCCTCGGTCAGGCTGCCCAGGCACGCGGCGGCCTCGGTGCGGACCTCGCGGTTGTCGTCGCGCGAGGCGATGCGCAGGTAGGGCGACGCGGCCACCGGCGCCTTCTTGGCGATTTCACAGAACGCGTGTGCGGCGGCGGTGCGGGTCGGGGCCTCGTTTTGCTTAAGCGCCTTTGCCAGGGGCGGCAACGCGGCGCCAGGCCGGGTCTGCCCGATCTGGCCCAAGGCCTCGACGATGAACTTGCGCAGCGCCGGCCGGACCTTGACCAGCAGGTGCCCGAGATCTTCCGCGACCAGCGCCGCCTGCGTGCTGGCCAAGCGCACCGACGACTCGATGGCAGCGCGAGCGACGTCGGGGCTGGGGTCCAGGATCGCCTTGCGCACCAGCTCGGGACCGTCCTTCTTGAGGTATCCATAGGCGCGTGCGGCCTCGGCGCGCACCTCGGGCGATTGGTCGTAGATGAAAGACTTGAGGGGCTTTTGGGCGGCATCCGGCTGCTTGATCGCGACCACGCCCCACAACGCCGCAGCGGTCACGCGCGAGCTGGGTGGCCCCTTGCCCGCCGACGCCGCCAAGCCCTGGACCTCTTCCGGGTCGATGAGGCGGGCGTAGATGGGCAGGGCGGCCGCGCGCAGCCGCGGCGGTGCCTCGGGGGCGACCGCCTTTTCCAGGGCCGGACGCAGCGAGGCCGGGATCTCGGGGTTCCTGCGCAGGAACGACAGGGCGCTGATGCGGGCTTCTTCCGGCGCGCTTTCGTCGGCGGCGATTTGCGACAGTGCCGACATGGCCTCGCTGGGAACCGTGGCTGCAATTTGATCGAGCAAGGCCAGCGCGGTTCGGCGCGACTGACTGTCGCTTGACGAGAGCCCTTGGCGGACGGCGTTGGTGGCGGCCTTGGGCGATCGCCGCGAAAGCTCCATCACGCCCTTTTCGGCCAGCCTGCGGAACGAGGGATCCTTATCGGCCAGGGCGATGGACAGGATGCTCGCGGCGGTGGCCGCATCGAGGGTCTGCGCCTCGTGCAGGACCGCGCTGCGGACCGCGAATGACGAATCGGCCAGGGCGCTGCGCAGAATGGTTGCGTGGGTGCTCATCGCCTGTCGCCGGTCGATGGCGGCCGCGACCTCGACGCCGCGGCGGCGTACGTCGGCCGACTGATCGTTAAGAGCCGCCGCGAGGATCTCGTCTTCGCCTGCACCGCCGGTGCCCACCACCGCCAGCACTTCCAGCGCCTCGCGCCGGGTGGTGGGATCGACGAACGCCTGCTTGAGCGACACGATGCCGGCCGGATCGCCGAGCAAGACCAGCGATACGCCCCGTGGTACCGGCCCCAGCCCGTCGAGCACGGTGCGCAGCCAAATCGGGATGGGCGTGCTCCGATTCTTGTCCAGGGTTCCCGAGGCACGGCCGGCACCGATGCGCTTGACCAATTCGTCAGCCACGCTGGTGGACGCGAATCCGGTATCGGCAACCACCGAGCCGAAACGCGGATGGGCGGGAAGGAAATTGAGGAACGACAGGCTGCTGCGGCCGCGGCGCACGACCACCCGGCTGGACGGCGAGTCCATGGCGGGCTCGAAGGCCAGCGTGTACGAGCTGCGCAGCTCGAACACCAGTCCCGCGAAAATGGCGACAAGCATGATCACGGCCAGGCCGGCCACCAGCACGATCCGCCGGATGCTTCGCCGTAAGGCCGTGGCTTCCTCGGCGGAAAGCTGACCGGCGGCGTGGGCGCGAACCCTGCGAATTTCGAGCAGGTTGAGCGAGGTGCCGGTCAAGATGCGCCGGCGCAAAATGCGGCGGGCTTGCTGGACCTGCGCGGTCATGACCGCGGCGTGCTCCCGGACTCGCGGCGCGAGGTAAGGATGGGCCAGGGTCAACCGGCCGTCGGTCTGGCCGGTGAACTCGCGCAGGATTCCCTGCGCTGCCAGCACAGACGCTGCCTTTTCCACCGCATGGGCCGGCAATCCGGTTCGTTCGGCGAATTCCGCCGGGGTAGGGCGCTGTCGATCCGCGCAGGTGAGCAGAATGCGCATGGCCACGCTTTCACCGGCGTCGGTGAGGGCGCGCTGCAGGTGGCTGTAGAGAATCATGCGGGCACCGCCGGCACGTTCGTAGCGGCGCAAGGTGGTCAGCCGCTGGTCGACGGCGGCGCCGGCCACGATCTGCAGTTCGGCCGGGAGGCAGGGCCCGGCCTGGCACAGATCCTTGGCCATCACCGAAGACAGATCCGCCTCGAAGAAGGTTCCCGTGTTGAGCGCGGTCTGTTCGAGTATTTCGGCGACCTGCTTTTCGCGTAGGCGCCCGAGTTCCATCCAGCCTCCCGCCGCGGGCGAGATTCCTGCTAGCTCTTGCAAGCGATCCAGCCGGTGAAACAGGGCCGAGTCGATCACCAGCAGAACGCGCAGGCGACTACCGGCGCCGGCGCTGGCGACCTTGAGGAACGAGGTCAGGGCCTCCAGGGAGGAGGCTGCGTCCACGCCTGGGGCGTCGCCCAAAACTTCCTCCAGATGGTCAAGCACGAAAAGCGTCCCGGTGGGCGACGATCGCGCTACGCTGATAAGGTAGTCGGATGCGCCTTCGCCCGGCGTGGGCGGTTCGGCGCGGACCTTGCCCAGCGCCTGCCACAATTCCTGGTCGAAGTTGGCGTAGCTGCCGAGGTACACCGCCGCAACGTCGTGCTTGGCCAAGAGCGGGAACAGCCCCGCGCGCACGACCGAGGTCTTGCCAACCCCCGATTCGCCACACAGAGCGGAGACTCGCACGCCGGTTCTTGTGATGAGTTGGTAGAGGGCAGACGTCTCTTCATCGCGGCCGTAGAAGAGTGCCGCGCTGCTCTCGTCGTAAGGTGTGAGGCCCCGAAAAGGGCCCAGCGCAGGGTTTCCAGCCGAAGACATTGACAGCAGGATAGCCGTCCTTGGCCGCGGCGGGGCAGGAAAGTTACGCCTCGGCCGCGAAGTCGGATTCGACCACCGCAGGGTCTTGGTCGTAATCGGAGATCACGACTTCACGCATGGTGGCGTCGGTGGACGAGGGGGGGAAGAAGCCGTCCACCATGTCCGCGATCTCCTCGTGCGAGGTGCCTCGTTTTACCGTGGCCAGGGCGTACACCACGTTCCCGTCGTCCACCACCGAGAGAAAGCCGACCCGGCGGCCGTCCTCCACCGCCCACAGATCCCAGACCTCGGATGACTTCGTGCGTGTGGTTCGCGTGGCGTAGAAGGTGCGTGGCTCGTGGCGCGTGATGGGCGTAATCTTGGGGTCGCGGGGCATGGGGCGGAACGTAGCACGGATTGGGCCGCGCTACCGCCAGGGCGCGGGCAGGATGGGCGGGCGTTCCAGGGCGCGGCGGGTGCGCTGCAGCTCGATCTCGCTGATGAGCAGGGCCGGCGCCACGGTGGAAACCGGGATGTAGCCCGACTCGGCTCCACAGTAGCCGTTGAACACCGCCACCTTGTCGTCGGCGGCCACGATACGGTTGAGCGAACCGATGGGCGTGCCGACGAACTCGACCCCGCGCACGAGCGTCTCCTCGCCGGTCTTGCCGTCGACCCGATACACGATGCGGGGCATGCCCTTGAAGGCCTGGAAGTCGTAGGTTGTGGTGTTGGTCTGGCCGCCGCTGATGTCGGCGATGATGAGGCCGAAGGCCTTCTTTTGCTTGCGGATCTCTTCCAGCAGCATCTGCTTGAGCTGCGCGTAGGGAACCACCTTGTCCGATTTCACGATGGTGCTGGCCATGCGGCCGATGGGATCCAGGGTGCCCTCGGCGCGGCCGTGGCCGTTCGATTCAAGCGACCCCTTCACGGGCGTGCGGCTTTTCAGGTAGTTCTTCAAAATGCCGTGGTCGACCAGGGTCACTGGCCGCGCGGCCACGCCCTCGTCGTCGAAGGCATAGCGGCCGTTGAGCGAAACGTCGCCCACCTTGGCCAGGGTGGGATCGTCGAGCACGCTGATGAAGGCGGGCAACACCGGCTTGCCGATCTGCCCTTTGAAGGTGGCGCCTTCTTTGTTGTCGTTCTGACGCTCGCCTTCCAGCCGGTGCCCGAGCGCCTCGTGGAAGAACACGCCCGCGGCCTCGGGCAACAGGATGGCAGGCCCGTTGAACGGGTCCATCATGGGCGCCTCGCGCAGGCGCTTGACTTCGTCGGCCAGTTGGCTCGCCGTGCGTTCCAGCTCTCGGTCGTCGGGCAAGTCGGACTCCCGCGCGCCGTAGAAGGCTTTGAAGTGGTTGATGAGCAGTCCGTCTTTGGCTCGCGCTGAAGCGGTGAGCTGGAGCGAATAGATGAGGCGTTCGTTCACCAGCTCGGTGCCTTCGCTGGTGACGATGAAACGCGTCTGGTGGTCCGCCGACAGCTTGACCTGCGCGTCGAAGATTTCGGGATACTTCTTGAACAGCGCCGAAATCCGCCTCAGCCGGTCGTCCCACTTCGCCCGATCCATGCGTAGCTCAATCGGTGCGTCCACCGCGTGCGAAGGCTTCTCGCGTGAAAAGCTCGGCATCTTCTCGTCTTCGACCATCTTGGTCACGCGCGCGCCACGCTTCTTGTGCAACGTCGCCAGCGCCTGCTTGTAGCGCACGTCGGTCTGCAGCCACATCGTCGCGCGCAGCCCGTCGATGTCGTTGTCCACCGGCACGTAGACGGGCGGCTGGTAGTGGTCGAAGTCGTCGAGGTCGAAGGTCTTTTCCGTCGAGTCGTCGGCGGTGTTGTCGAACTGGTAGCTGCCCGCGCGAACCTCGACCGCGCCCTGCCGCACGTGCTGGTAGTTGTCCTCGACCAGAGCGCCGAAACGCGCGCTGAGATCATAGTCGTCGTAGTCGCGCACGAGGTAGCGCAAAAAGTACGGCCCGTCTTCGCCCGGCAAACGCAGCTTCTGCTTCGAGCGGTCGAGCTCTTCCTTCAGCGCCTTGAGCACCACCAAGCGAGGGTCTTTGTTGCCTGAGGGGGAAGACGGCTGGGCCGCGGCACCCGGGCCGTGAACAAAAAGCAAGACGAGGGGAAGCAGGACCTTGAGGTGATGAGACATGATTTTCAAGCAGTCTGACCGTTTATCGTCGGCAAAGAAAGCGCTATGGTTGGGTCGATGGCAACCATCAATACCAACTACCAGAAACTTCAAGCCGGCTATTTGTTCCCGGAAATCGGCAAGCGGGTGCGGGCGTTTGCGGCGGCGAATCCGGCTGCCCGCATCATCCGCCTCGGCATCGGCGACGTGGTTCTGCCACTGCCGCCGCCCGTCGTGGAGGCGATGAAGGCCGCGGCCGACGAGATGGGACGCAAGGAAACCTTCCAGGGCTACGGCCCCGAGCAGGGCTACGGTTTCTTGCTGGAAGCCATCGCCGCCCACTTCCGCAGCCAGGGCGCCGAGGTAGATCCCGACGAGGTCTTTGTCTCGGACGGATCCAAGTGCGACACCGCCAACATTCAAGAAATCTTCGACATCGACAACATCGTCGCGGTGACCGACCCAGTGTACCCGGTCTACGTGGACACCAACGTGATGGCAGGACGCACCGGGCCGGCCGGCAAAGACGGCCGCTACGGCAAGCTGGTGTACCTGCCGACCACGGCGGAAAACGGCTTCGACCCGCCGCTGCCGTCGGGCAAGGTGGACCTAATCTACCTGTGCTCGCCCAACAACCCGACCGGCGCTGTGATGTCGCGCGCGTCGCTGGCGAAATGGGTCGCCTACGCGGAAGAGCACGACGCGATCATTCTGTTCGACGCTGCCTACGAGGCCTTCATCCGCGAGCCCGGCCAGGTGCACAGCATTTTCGAAATCCCCGGCGCTCGCAACGTGGCCATCGAGTTCCGCAGCTTCTCGAAGACGGCGGGCTTCACCGGCACCCGCTGCGCGTACATCGTGATTCCCAAAGAGCTCTGCGCGCGCAACCGGAGCGGCGAGCCCGTGCCGCTGCATGGCCTGTGGAACCGGCGCCACACGACCAAGTTCAACGGCGTAAGCTACCCAGTGCAGAGGGCGGCGGCGGCGGTTTTTTCGCCCGAAGGCAGCAAGGCCGTGAAGGTCAACGTGGACTACTACATGGAAAACGCACGCATCATCCGCGAGGGCCTCGGCAAGGCCGGCTATCAAGTCTACGGCGGCGTGAACGCGCCGTACATCTGGGTCAAGCTGCCTGCGGGAGTAGGGTCGTGGCAGTTCTTCGACCGGCTGCTGAATGAGGCGAACGTGGTGGGAACGCCCGGCGCCGGCTTCGGGAGTTGCGGCGAGGGCTACCTGCGCCTGTCGGCGTTCGGGTTTAGGGAGAATGTGGAGGAGGCGGTGGAGAGGGTGGAGAAGAAACTTAGGGTTTAGAGGGCGCAGAGGCGGAGGAGGGCGCGGAGGGACGGAGGGGCGAACGGGTATGCTTCGACTGGAGTCTCAACAGGTGAAACCCTTCCGCGCTCGGATCCAAATCATCGGGGTCAACCCCTACGTGTCCGTGCCGGCAGATCGCCTGGTGCTGCTTTTCAAGCAGGCGGCAAGGACGCGAGGTCCTATCCCCGTGTGTGGCGAACTCGACGGTCACGCATTTCGACAGACGCTGGTGAAGTACGCCGGTGCCTGGCGTTTGTACCTCAACACACCTATGCGCAAAGCTGCGAACAAGGACGTGGGGCAGAGCGTGATGGTGAACCTGGGCTTTGACCCCAACCCTCGTCTTGTCCCCATGTCCCCCGCCTTCAAGCGCGCATTGGCCAAGGATCTGGCAGCAAAGACAGTATTTGAGTCCCTGGCACCGTCACGGAAGAAGGAGATCCTGCGCTATCTGGGATCGCTCAAGCGGCAGGATACCTTGCGGCGGAATGTGGACATCGTGATAGCGCACTTGCTCGGGCAGAAACCCAAGACGCTGACGGCATTGATGCGTGGGTAGCGCCGCGAATGCGGCGGACTGAACCGCTTCGGTAGAGCAGGTATCACATCGTGGAGGTTGTGGTCCAGGTGTCGGTGCCGTACTCGGTCCAAGTCGCAGTTCCGTAGGCAGTCTTTGTGGATGTGGCGGTCCAGGTCTGGGTGCCGCCCGCGGTGTACGTTCCGCTGTAGGTGGTCGTGGAGGTGGAGGTGAGGGTGGCCGTTGCTGTGCTGGTCACGACTGCCGTGATCGTCGCCGTGTTGGCACCGGTGTTCGTTCCCGTGAGAACCCCGGTTGTCGTTTCGGTTGCGGTCACCGTTGCCACCGGGTTGATCGGCATCTGAGCGGATGCGGTCACCCTGCGCCCCGTTCGCTTGTAGATGTCTTGATTGTACATCACCGCGTAAACATCGTGCGTGCCCGGGTCTACGGCGATGAATTGCCAGGCCGCGGGGCCAACGCCCAGCGCAGAGAAGCTACCCGAGCCGCCGGCCTGCACGTAGATGTCGCCGCCGTAAACCGCCGCGTAGACGTCATGCGTCCCGGAGTCTATTGCGAGGGCTTGCCAGCTCCAGGAGCCTGCGCCCGACGCGGAGAAGCTGCCTGAACCGCGCGTTTGCTTGTAGATGTCGTCGCTAGACGCTGCGGCGTAAACGTCGTGCGTGCCCGGGTCCGCCGCAATGGCTGTCCAAATTTTGGTGTCAGCACCCAACTCAGAGAAGGAACCTGAGCCGCCCTTCTGCCTGTAGATGTCGCCGCCGTACAACAGTAATGAGTAGACGTCATGCGTGCCCGAGTCTATCGCGATGGCACTCCAGTCCCGGGTACCGGCGCCGACTGCAGAGAAACTGCCCGAGCCGCGCGTGCGCTTGTAGATGTCGCCGCCGATCGACGTGGCGTAGACATCGTGCGTGCCCGAGTCTATGGCGACAGCACTCCAGTCGTTGCTACCAGCGCCCAATGCAGAGAAGCTGCCTGATCCGCCCGCCTGCATGTAAATATCCATGAGGTTTATCGACACATAGACGTCGTGCGTCCCGGAGTCTATCGCGAGGCCTCCCCAAAGAGTGGCGACCGCAGCGAAGCTGCCTGTGCCGCCCGCCTGCTTGTAAGTGACGCTGCCCATCGATGTTGCTACCGTTGCGTAGACGTCATGCGTGACGGAGTCTATTGCAATGGGACCCCATCGTCCGCTGCTAACGCCCAATGCGAAGAACGAGCCCGGCGTAGACAGATAGGTCCCCGAGCCCGTGCTGGTGACCGTACTGGTCTGCGTGAGTGTCAGCGTTGCAATGCTCACCGCCAGCGTGGCCGTGCCGCTGCTCGTGCCCGATGCAACTTCGGTAATTGTGCCGGTCGCCGTGTTGGACGCGGTCACGGTCGTCGCCGCTGTCCCCGGGGCAGTGCCGGACATAATCACGGTTCCCGTCGTGTACGCGCCGGCGCCGGTGGCGGTTCCCATTGCGGTTACCGTTCCGCTCGCAGTAGCGGCCGCGGCTCCGGTCACGGTTGCGGTCACCGTAGCCGTCAACGTGGCGGTAACGGTTCCCGATGCTGTGTAGGCTCCGAGGGAAGTGGTCGCCTCGGTGACGGTCCCTGTCGCGGTGATCGTCCTCGTCGCCGTCGAGGCCGAAGTCGCAGTCCACGTCATCGTGTAGGTGCCGGACGCTAGTTCCGTGCCGGTCGCGGTGCCCTGGGCGGTGAAGGTGGCAATCGCCGGTGCGAAGGTCCCGGATCCGGTCCCCGCCAACGCCGTAAGCGTAGCGGTCGCGGTCGCCACGCCACTCACCGTCATGCTTGCGGTCAACGTGTCGGTGATTGTGTTGGTGTTGGTGAGCGTGGTCAGCCCGTTGAGCGTGACGGTGTTTGATGATGTTTCCGTCGTCGGCAGGGTCAGAATTTCGGTGCGGGTGATGGTGTTGGTATGGGTCGTCGTGATGACAGCCGGCACTTCGGGTCCGGGAGCGTCGGTCGAAACGATGGGCCCATCGGCCGTCGGCGCGTCGCTCGCACCTGCATCGGGCGCGGCGGGTTCTCCGTCGATCCCCGATGCGCCTCCGCGCCCACCACCGCCGAGAAATCCTCCAGTCCCGGGGAATCCGCCACCTCCGCCGGGCACACCGCCGGGGCCGGAGATTCCCCCACCGCCCGGGACGCCGCCTCCGCCAAAGATTCCAGCGGCGCCATCGAATTCGGCGACCCGAGCGTCTTTGTCCGAGTCCCAGATTCCCGGAACGTCTGCCGTCGCGGGAGCATCGATGCTGCTGTTCAGCGCCCCATCAGTCGTCCCCGTCATGTCCGCCCCTGCATCCCGATTCCCGCCACCCCCATCGATCCCGCCGGCCCCCGTCGCGTCCACCGCTCCCCCGGCGCCCGAATCGAGGGCGCCGCCTCCGTCGAGGCCGCGTGCACCCTTGGGATGCGGGTTGTATCCACACGCCCCGGCGAGGAACAACACCAAGGCCGAGATCCCAAGTCGCCTGGTCATCAGAAAGCCCCTTGCGCGGAAAGTCCCGCCACTCCGCCGCCGACCCAGGGCGCGACCGCGACCCTCTCCGTTCCCGCGCGCGCCCCGAGCACGTAGAGCACCACGCCGGTTGCGACCGCGGCGCCGCCCACGCCGTAGAACACCCACTGCATGGTTTCGGCGTTCTTGCCGGCGGAATCGTCGGACGGGTTCACCACCTCTTGGTTCGACACCTTGTCCGAATACGAGCGAGCCCTGGTGTAGAAGTAGATCCCCGTCGCTATCGCGCCGACGCCCACTATGCCGCAGGCGATCCCGGCGATGCGCATGCCGCGACCCGGGCTCGGCGCGGGCTCGGTCACCACTGGCGGCTGCGCCGGTGGAACCGTCACTACCGCTGGTGGCGGAGGCGGCGGCTGCACGGGTGGCGCCGACAGCGCTTCGACTTTCGGCGTGACCGCGGTCTCTGCGGTAGGCTTCGGCGCGGGTTCCGGCTTTGCCTCGGACGCGGCGTTGTGGCCCATCAGCGCTTGGCAGTCGGCGATGTGCTTCTCGGCGTCGGCTTTGTCCTCCGCGTTTGCCTTGCCGGCCTTGCGCAGATACTCGCGGAAGCGGTTGATGGCTTCTTCGCAGCGGCCGTTCTGCTCGAAGCAACGGCCCTGGTTGAAGATGAAGACGGGATCCTCGGTCTTCACGAACAGGTCCGACAGGATCTCGACGCCCTTCTGGACGTTGCCGGAAAGACACGCCTTGCGGGCCGCGCGCTCCTTCGACTCTTCGCTGGCCGCCCGCGTGGCCGGCGCAACTGCGAACGAGACCGCCAAGGCCAACAATGCTGAGAAGCCAAGCCTACGCATATTCATGACTACTTCTTCTGTGGGCGCGTGCCCGAGTACGTTAGCCATGATGCTGCGTCAGCGCCAATTTGGCAAGGGTTCGCTTGCCCGCCAATCGCGGCGCCGGTGCCGGTATACTTCGAGGGATGTCGAGGGATCCGTCATGCTGCCGCGGACTGCTGTTGCTGCCCGTGTTCGCATTCGCCGCTGGCTGTGGTGATTCTTCCCGCCAGTCTCATGATGCCTCGAACCCCGATGCCTTCGAGATCATCGATAGCGAGACGGCCAGTCAAGAGGTCGGTCTCCTTCCGACCGACGCTTCACCTTCTCAGTTCGATGCCAGCCGCCCCGACATCTCGGGTTCCACCGTCGACGGCGGACTCGGTCCAGACGCGGGTACGGATTCCAAACAGGCACCGTCGACGGCGACCATCATCGTGTTGCCGGACACGCAGTACTACACCTATTCGGCGGACGCTGGATTCTATCAGCCGCCGGATCACGCTGGTGTGTTCGACGAACAGATCGCGTGGATCTTGGCGCAAAAGGCGGCACTGAACATCAACGCCGTCCTGCACGTGGGTGACTTGGTCGATAGCCCGAGCGATCCCGGCCAATGGAACATCGCCGGCACGGCCATGCATCGGCTCGACGGCATCGTTCCGTACGTGATTGTTCCCGGCAATCACGATGAGGACAACAAGAGCCGCCAGGGTCTGATCGACAGTTACTTTGGTCCGGCCAGCATGCCGTGGATCACCGGCACGAAGGTCGTCGGTCAAATGGAGAACAACTACGCGCTGGTGGATATCGGCGGCCGGCAGTGGCTGGTGGTTGCGCTGGAGTTTTCGCCCACCGACGCGTCCGTCACGTGGGCTGACCAGGTCCTGAAGGCCTTTCCCGACCGGCCGGCGATTCTGCTCACGCACGCCTTCTCTACAGCGATGGTACGCGGTACAACCTCGCGGTTGCCGGAAGCGACAAGGGTAATGACAGTTACCAATGGTGGTACCCACAGTTCTACGCGTTCACTCCCAGCGAAGGCATGAACGACGGCGAGATGCTGTGGCAGAAGCTGGTTCTGCCCAACTCGAACCTGCGCCTGGTGTTCTGCGGGCAC
>Ga0265342_10000127_pt1 | contig 84774 bp, 71 predicted proteins | sample 4CB327metaG_FD_203125 | JGI IMG/M metagenome (GOLD analysis project Ga0265342, IMG submission 203125) | Rhizosphere microbial communities from Carex aquatilis grown in University of Washington, Seatle, WA, United States - 4-CB3-27 metaG | ecosystem: Host-associated > Plants > Roots >...
GTGAGCTGCCGCGCCTCGAGAAGCGCACCGGCTACCTGGCGATGCTCGGCAACCTGGCGACGCTCGCCGGCCTGCTCGGGACCATCACCGGCCTCATCAAGTCGTTCGCCGGCGTCGCCGGTGTCGACCCGTCGATGAAGGCGACGATGCTCTCGAAGGGTATCTCGGAGGCCATGAACTGCACCGCGTTCGGTCTCGGCACCGGTATCGTGGGCCTCGCGACCTACGCGATCCTCAACGGCCAGACGCAGCACGTGCTCGACGGCATCAACCAGGCTTCGGTGGAGACGCTGAACCTGGTCGTCACCGGACGCCAGGGTGGCGGTCACCAGGAGCAGTACTAGAGGCTGAATTGGCTACGGCCAGCGTTGCCAATCAACAACGGCGCGCTGGTTGACCCAAGGAGACAATCATGGGCGTTTCAGTCGATTCAGGCGACAAGGGCGGGAAAAAATCCGTCAATGCCGACCTCAACCTGGTTCCGTACATCGACCTTCTAACGTGCATGGTGGCGTTCCTCCTCATCACCGCCGTCTGGTCTCAGCTGGCGCGCCTCGAAGCGCACCAGAAGGGCCAGGGGCAGGCTGGTGAGGACACGCCACCCGAGAAGATCGTGAAGCTAGTGGTGGTGGTCAACGGCGAAGGGTTCAACCTCGTCGCCGGCGATGACCAGCAGCCGCTCCCCAAGCGCGGGGACTCATACGACTTCGAGAAGCTCGGCACCGAGCTGAAGAAGTTCAAGGACACCCACCCGGACAAGACCGACATCCAGGTCGCGTCGGAAGACGCGATCAAGTTCGAGGTTCTGATCCGGACCATGGACACGGCCCTCACGGCTCGTTTCCCTGACATCTCACTCATCGACTCCGGCGGAGCCGGGATTTAAAGGGGAACGCGATGCCTATTCACGCACCACACGCGCACCTCTACCAATCGGTCAAGCTCGAGGTCGCAGCGGCCAAGCTGAGTCACGCCGGTCGCAAGAGCCTGTACGCGCCGCTGAACCTCGTCGCGTACATCGACATGATGACGATGCTCGTCATCTTCCTGCTGATGTCCTTCTCGGCGACGGGCGAGATCCTGTTCGTTCAGAAGAACATCGTGCTGCCCGACGCCCAGAACTGGACCGATCTCGAGCGCGCGCCCGTCATCGGTGTCAGCAAGGACGTCGTCACGCTGGACGGCTCGCAGGTCGCGACGGCCGACGATCTCCTGAAGGACTCCTCGACGGGGGACTTCAAGCTCGCCGAGCTCCACGACAAGCTGGTGACCCTGAAGAACAACTACAAGCTGCTGCACCCGGGCGAGGACTTCAACGGGATCGCTATCGTCCAGTCGGACAAGAACGTCGAGTTCAAGGCTTTGAAAAAGGTCATGTACTCGATCGCCGTGGCCGGCTACCAGAACGTCAACTTCGCCGTGACACCCAAGGCGAAGGGTGGCGGCCCCGCCGCGGCTCCGTAGTCGCACCACAAAGAACGTCTTCATCAAGACGGCCGGTCCCTCGCGGGGCCGGCCGTTTTTCTTTTCCACGCTGCGCCAGCTTCACAAGAACCCGAAGGCGTCGACTACTTCGACACGCGCAGAAAGAGCTCGACGGACATTCCCGACATTCCCGACAGCCTCACTGGGTCGTCGTGTCCGACCACTCGCAGGAGGATCACTCCCAGCCGGACAACCTCATCACCTCGCTCGACATCCCCATGGCGTACACGCGCTACGTGATGGTTGCGAAGACCGACGACAACTTCCTGCACCTGGCCGAGGTTCAGGTCATGGGTCACTGACCGCCGTCTCGCGATCGCCTTTCTGCGGCCACGGCTGCGGAACCACGGATGGGCTCCACCGTCGTTGTCTTTTCCCGGCGCCGGTGATTAGCTACCGCAGTTTCCCCCGCTGATGGAGGCCCCATGCGCACTCAGTTGACCGCCCTCGCTCTGATTCTCGCCCTCGGGGCCGCCACTGCGTGCGAGGGCGATCCCAACGACCCGATCACCTGGGCCAAGCAGCTCAAGAACCTGCGCACGCAGAAAGAGGCGCTGGATCACCTCGCGAACATGGACGTCGACAAGGCGCGGCCCGCTGTGCCGGCGCTGATTGAGCTCTATCAGGACACCAAGCGCCCCGAGCACCTGGAGGCGCTGGCGCGCTACAAGGACGAGCGGTCGAAGCAGCTGTTCATCGACGCGCTCGAGTATAGCGACGACGACTTCGACCGCGCGACGATCGCGGCCGGTGTCCTCGGCGAGATGAAGTCGCCCGACGCGGTCGACCCGCTGATCAAGGCGGCGGAGAAGCCGCTGCCGATCAAGTCGCGCGCCAACAACGTGCGCATCACCGCGATCCGCGCGCTGGTGAAGATCGGCGACAAGCGCGCCGTCCCGACGCTGATGAAGATCCTGACCACGTCGGCGGACGACCAGGACTTCCTGCTCAACCAGAAGTCGGCGCTGGCACTGGCGGAGTTCCGAGACCCGCAGTCGATTCCGGCGCTCCTCCAGGGTCTCTTCATGACTGGCCGTGGCGCCGGTATCTTCCAGGAGTGCCGCCTGGCGCTGGTGCGCATCGGGCAGCCGGCGGTCGATCCCCTGATCCAGCTGCTCGAGGAGAAGAATCCGCAGATCCAGGACATGGCGAAGAAGCTGAGGTTCGAGGAGCCGCCGCCGGTGGGCACGCCGGGCGTCGTGCCGCACAAGGCGGCGATCATCCTCGGCGACCTGCGCGCGAAGAAGGCGGTGCCGGCACTCACGGCGCGGCTGCACATGAAGGCGCGCGGCGACGAGCAGCGGTCGGCGCTGATCGCGCTCGGCTACATCGCCGACGCGCCGGCGGTCGACGCGATCCTGAGCTTCGTGCGCGATCCCAAGGCCGATCCGGCGGCGCGCGCTTCGGCGGCGGATGCGCTCTACTTGTCGGGCGACCGTCGCGCGGTGCCGACGCTGTTCGAGCTCGCCAAGTCGGGCTACGTCGTGACCGGCGGCCAGAAGGCATCGGACCTGCGCGCAAGCGCGGCGATCGCGCTGTCGCGCATCGCCGGCAAAGAGACGTTCGACGCGTTCAAAGCGCTGGCCGAAAAAGAGACCGAGGCGCAGGGCGTGTTCGGCATGGCGCTCGACCGCATGCTGGTCGCCAATGAGTGCGATCGGGACATCCAGTGCTACGGCAAGAAGCTGCTGGACCCGTCGTGGACGCGCGCGGAGAAGGCGGCGTTCGCGATCGGCTTCTCGGGCAACGCCAAGGACGGCCTGCCGCTACTGCTGGCGGCGATGAAGCCGATCGCGGCGATGAACGCGGAGCGCTTCCCGGTGCATCAGGCGATCCTGTTCTCGCTGTCACGCCTCGGGACCAAGGACTGCGCGACCTGTATCGACAAGCTCGAGAAGCAGATCGAGCGCGACGAGAAGGCCGTGCGCATCCCCGGCGCGCGCGACCTACTCGGAGAGACGCGGGTGACGCTGGCGATCATCCAGAACCGCGACACCAAGGACATCATGGCGCAGAACACGCCAGCGTCCGACGACGCGGCGGCTGCCGATCCGATGCCGTCCGGCAAAGGCAAGAAGGGCGCGAAGGCGGCGAAGACCGGCAAGCACGGAAAGAAGCACCACTAGGAGAGCCGCTTCTTGTCCCCTCCCCCCGTCTGCGGGGGGAGGGTTAGGGAGAGGGGTCCGGAGTGCGTCACCTCTCGCAAGACCTGCCCTCTCCCCGACCCTCTCCCAGCGGACTGGGAGAGGGAGACAGAATTAAGTCACTTCTGGTGCTCCGCGACCACCGCGGTGTAGATCCCGCCGCGCACCTTGAACTCGCCTTCGACGCGCGCCCGCCGGGGAGCGATCGCGGCCACCAGGTCATCCAGGATCTGGTTGGTGACCGCCTCGTGGAAGGCGCCCTCGTCGCGGTATGACCAAAGATAAAGCTTCCATGACTTGAGCTCGACGCAGAGCTGGTCGGGGACGTACTCCACCCGGATGGTCGCGAAGTCGGGCTGCCCGGTCTTGGGGCAGAGGCAGGTGAACTCGGGGCACTCGAACTTGATCAGGTAGTCGCGCGCCGGCTTGGGATTGGGAAACGTCTCCAGCGCGCGCAACGGTGAGGTAGGCATGAGTGGGCACGAAGAATATACGACCGTCCAACTTCGGGCCTGTGGAATCGCGGCGGGGAGGGTTTGGGAACCCTGTGAGGGTTCCCATCCTAAAGTCGGCTTGGGAACCCTTCTGAGGGTTCCCATCTTAAAGTCGGGATTTGTTGGGTATTTCCGTTTGACACCGCTTGAAACAGCACGTTACGCTGCCTGAGCACGAATCAATGAAGGCGTCGACGATGACAACGACGGTACGCCCCCTCCCCCTGCTGTCGTCGGTCGCGGCGGCAGCTCTGTTCCTGATTCTCCCCTCGGCCCCGGCCCATGCCGGCACCGTGAAAGGCGTGGTCCACCTCGGCGACGAAGCGGCGAGCACGCGCCTTTACCAAGGATACTGGCGGCTTGAAAACGGCAATGTGCCGGTCCAGTCGAGCGGCGGCGCCAAGGCCGAGACGGTCGTGGTCCTCGAGATCAGCAAAGACACCCACGCGCCGGCCGCGCGCACGGTCACGGTGGAGATCGGCGGCCTCGACGCCCGGCCTCGCCTGCTGATGCTGGGCCCGGGCTCGGTGCTCGAGCTCAAGAACACTGGCAAGGTCACGCACGAGTTCTCGACGCCGGACAACCCGACGTTCATGCCGGTCGAGCGGCTGATGCCGGGCGGCCTGCGGCGCCAGAAGTTCACCGCGCCGGGCGGCTACCTGATTCGCTGCGCGGAGTACCCGCACATCGCGATCTCGGCGATCGTGGTCAACTCGCAGTACTTCGGCACGCTCGACGAGAAGGGCAACTTCACTATCCCCGACGTGCCCGACGGCAAGGCGACGCTCAAGGTGTGGACGCGCGGGCGGTGGGCCCACGAGGAGGAGATCGACACCTCGAAGAAAGAGGCGCTTTCGATCAAGGTGTCAGCGCCCAAGGGCAAGGAAACCAAGGACAAGGACTCGGCGGAGTAGCCGGGCCGACGGGATCCCATGTTTTTATCGAAGATCTGGTTCATCCTGATTGCGCTCGCCGCCGGCCTGGCAGTGACCGTGGCCCTGGTGGCCCCGCGCCCCGCCGTGCAAAAGCTCTCGGCGCTCGAAGGGCAGCGCCTCGATCGCGCGCAGTACGCCGCCGAGCAGATGCTCAAGGTCGACGCCCACAAATGGATCGACCGCGTATCGAAGCTCGGTCGCGACGCGATCATCTCCGAATCGCTCGACTCGGCGACGCGCGGCGCGGGCGAGATCAACGTCATCCACAAGACGGTCCAGGACCGCTTCAACGCGCTCATCCCCGACCTCGCCAACAGCGGCATCGCGGCGCTGGTCGCGGTCGACAACAAGGGGCGGGTCATCGCGCGCGTCGGCGACAACGACAAGGAGTACGGCGACTACGTCACCGGCGCCGAGATGGTCGCGGATGCGTTGCGCGGATATCTGTCCGACGACGTCTGGGGCATGAACGGCCGTCTCATGCGTATGGCCGCAGCGCCCGTGCTGTCCAAGGGGCGCGACCGCATCGTCGGCGCGCTCTACATCGGCGCCGAGACCGGCGACAACTTCGTCGAGCGCCTGAAGAAAAACCTGGACGTCGACGTCGCGCTGTTCCTGCGTGGCAAGGCGATCGCGACCACCGCCTATCCGAGCGCGCTCACGCCGCTGCCGGATCTCATCGCCCAGCACGCGCAGGAGATCGAACGGGTCAAGCGCACCCCGGCAATCCCATTCACCGCCGGCAACGACGAACTGCTCGCGGTCGCCGCTCCGTTCGCGGGGCAGGCCGGACAGCAGCAGGCGTTCTACGTGCTGTTCGGAAAGCGGCCGGCCAACGCCGACCTGGCGGCGCTGCTGAAGAACACCAGCTCCGACGATCTCAAGTGGGGCCACTTCCCCTGGATCCCGCTCGCGGGCGGTGTGTTCCTCGCGGTCGTCATTGGTCTGCTCTTGATCCGCAACGAGGGCGAGAATCCGCTGCGCCGCATGCGCGCCGACCTCAAGCAGCTGGCGCGCGGCGAGATCTTCAAGATCCAGGACCTGCAGTACGGCGGTCGTTTCGGCGGGCTCGCGCGCGATATCAACGCGGCGATCGAGCACTACACGCACGCGCCGAGCGCACCGTCGGCGATGGCCGGCAAGGACCTGAATGCGATCCTGGGCGACAGCGCGGGCGGCAAGGCGTTCGACCTGCCCAGCCCCGGGTCGGCGTTCGCGTCGCCGCCGCCGCCCTCGTTCCCGCCGCCCCCGCCGCCCAGCGGCTTCCCACCGCCGCCGCCGGCGGGGTTCATGCCACCCCCACTCGCCTTCTCGCCGCCCCCGCCGCCGCCGATGTTCGCGCCGCCGCCGCCATTCTCGGCGTCGTCGATTCCAACGCTGGACGCCGACGTCGGGCCGGCCGGCCCGGAAGCGACGCGCGTGGTCGCCAGCACCGACGACGGCGACGAAGACACGCACTTCAAGAACATCTTCGACGACTTCGTCGCCACCAAGCGCGAGTGCGGCGAATCGCTCGCGGGCCTGACCCTCGACAAGTTCAAGGACAAGCTGCGCGGCAACAAGGACGCGCTCATGTCCAAGCACCAGTGCCGCACGGTGCGCTTCGCCGTCTACGTCAAGGACGGCCGCGCCGCACTGAAGGCGACGCCGATCCGCGACTGAGCGGCGGCGGCGGCCTCCTCACCCAACCCTCTCCTCCACGCGGACGTGGAGGAGAGGGCTTTCGGACACTTCTTCCCCCCTCTCCTCCTCGTCTGCGTGGAGGAGAGAGCTGTCGGACACTTCTTCTCCCCCTCCTCCTCGTCTCCGTGGAGGAGAGAGCTGTCGGACACTTCTTCTCCCCCTCCTCCTCGTCTCCGTGGAGGAGAGAGCTGTCGGACACTTCTTCTCCCTCTCCTCCACGTCTGCGTGGAGGAGAGGGTCGGGGTGAGGAGGTCCGCGAAATATTCGGTGGTAGAGTCGTGCGCGGCGGATGAACTACGTCTTCCTCGCGGGAATCGGGAACTCGGAGCCGGAGCACTGGCAATCGATCTGGTTTCGCGCGCTGGGCGGAGGGTGGGTCGAGCACGCTGACTGGGACCGACCGCGCGCCGACGATTGGGTGGCCGATCTCGAACGCGCGATCCACGACGTCGCCGGCCCCAAGGTGCTGATCGGCCACAGCCTCGGGTGCCTGCTCGCGGTCGAATGGGCCAAGCGCCACCGCAGCCCTGACGTCAAAGGCTCCTTCCTGGTCGCGGTCCCCGACGTGGGCGGGCCCAACTTCCCCAAATCGGCGGTCGGCTTCGCCCCGGCGGCGGACGGACCGGCCCCGCTGCCGGCGCTGGTCGTCGCCAGCACCAACGATCCATACGCGAGCCTCGCGTCGGCGCGCAGCGCCGCGAAGGCCTGGGGCGCGGCGCTCGCCGAGGTCGGCCAGCGCGGGCACATCAACCTCGCGTCCAACCTCGGCGTCTGGGACGAGGGGCGCGCGCTCTTCGATCGCTTCGTCGTAGGGCTCGGCGACCGTGACTGACCCGAGGTCGTCCAGCGGAGGTGAATCCGACGACGCGCGCCTGCTCGGCAGCCTCGGCTACGTCCAGGAGCTGCGCCGCGGGATGAGCGGCTTCTCGAACTTCGCGATCTCGTTCTCGATCATCTGCATCCTCGCGGGCGGCGTCACGTCGCTGCAGCTCGGCGTCAGCGCCGTCGGCGGCGCAGCGGCCGGTCTGGTGTGGCCGGTGGGCGTGGCTTTCTCGCTGGTCGTCGCGCTCGCGATGGCGCAGATCGCGTCGGCGTTCCCGACCGCGGGAGGGCTCTACCACTGGAGCGCGATTCTCGGCGGCCGTGGCTGGGGCTGGGTCACGGCGTGGCTCAATCTCGGCGGCCTGATCTTTCTCGCCGCCGCGGTCAACGTCGGTGCCTACAGCCTTTTCGCCAGCTTCCTCGCGCCGATGCTCGGCGTCGATCCGGCGCGGCTCACCATCGCGCACCAGATCGCGGGCGTCGGGCTCATCACGCTGTCGCAGGCCGTGATCAATCACTTCGGCATCCGGCTCACCAGCCGGCTCACCGACTTCAGCGGCTACCTGATCCTCGCGGTCACGGTGCTGCTGATCGCCGGCATGCTCTGGCATCCAGCGCACCTCGACGTCGCGCGCCTGGTCTCGTTCACCGATAACGGCGGCGATGCCGGCGGCGGCGTCTGGCCGGCATCGCGCGGGCTGCCGGTGATGTTCCTGCTGGCGCTGATCTGGCCGGTCTATACCATCACCGGCTTCGACGCGTCGGCGCACACCTCCGAGGAGACGGTGCAGGCGGCGCACAACGTCCCGCGCGGCATCCTGCGCTCGGTGCTGGTGTCGGGCGGCGCCGGGTGGATCATGGTGTCGTCGTTCGTGCTGGCGATGCCTGATCTGCGCGAGGCCGCGCACCAGGGCGCCAACGTGTTTCCCTGGCTGATGGCCCAGGTCTTCCCCGGCGCGCGCGGCAAGCTGCTCTGGATCGGGATCGTCCTCGCGAACTACCTATGCGGCCTGGCGAGCATCACCTCGACCTCGCGTATGATCTACGCGTTCGCGCGTGACGGCGGGTTGCCGCTGTCGTCGGTGCTGAAGCGCGTATCACCGCGCCACCAGGCGCCGGTCGCCGCGATCTGGGTCGCGGCGGCGCTGACGATGGCCTCGACGCTGTCGGCGCCGGCGTACGCGACGCTGACCAGCGCGTGCGTGATTCTGCTCTACCTCTCGTACGCGATGCCACTCGCCGCCGGATTCTTCGCGATCGGGCGCAGCTGGACGCGCATGGGACCGTTCGACCTCGGGCGCACGGCCTACCGCGCACTGGCGGCGGCGGCGGCGCTGGGCGCGCTGCTGGTGATCTGGATCGGCGTGCAACCGCCCAACGAGCGCGCGCTGACTGTCACTGGCGCGACGCTCGCCGTGCTGGCCGCCAGCTGGTGGCTGCGCATCCGCAAGACCTTTCGCGGTCCGCCCCAGCTACGCGACCCCTCTCCCTGACCCTCCTCCCCCGCGGACGTCGCGGACGGGGGAGGGGTTCGGACCTGTGCGCGGCGGCTGACTCAGCCGCCGTCGCCGGCGGCGTCGCCGGCGGCGTCGCTGGCCGCGGGAGCGTCGTTGCCAGCAGGCACGTCGGCCGGAGCGTCCGTGCCGGCATCGGTCGCGGGCGGCAGGTCAGGGCCCGCGTCCGGCGGCGGCGGGGGCACGAAGGTGCGGCCCTTCGCGAAGAGGGCGGTGACCTCGACGGGCGTGAGCACGCGGTTGATCACGCCGACGTCGGAGATCGCGCCGTGCGCGAAATCGGTGCGTCCGCCGTTGAAGACGCCGTGGCCGATGCCCAGGATTCCCGTGTCGGTAAATCCACCGGCGCAGGTGTTGCGGCCCGATTCGACGCCGTTCACGTAGAGGATCTGCGTACCAGTCGTGGCGTCGCGCGTGGCAACCAGGTGATACGGCCGGTTGACGACGACCACGACCGGGTTCTGCGCGGGGCCGCCATCGATCGGCGCGGTTGGCGGCGAGATGCAGGCGGGAGCGGTGGTCGAGTCGGCGGACGGCGTTGTGAAGAACCAAGCGCCGCCGAGATCGATCCGCTTCTGCAGGAAGAACGAGGCGATGTTGAAGCCTTCGCCCGACACCACCGTCTGGAACCCGCCCACGTCCGTCATCGTGACCCATGCCTGGACCGAGTAGCTGCCGGTGACGTCGACCGCCGGCACGCCCGCCTTGGCCTGAACCACGATCTCCTCGGCGAAGGCGGTCCCGGTTAGGTTCGCCGCGCCGTTCGCGAAGGTGACGGTGCCAAACCAGGTGGCGTCATAGTGGTTCGGGCTGAGATCGAGGCTCGTTCCCGAGGCCCCCCCGCCACCGGCCGCCGCCGAGACGAGCGGCAGGTACGAGCGCCAGGGCGGGGTCAGCTGCATGCCCGCATCGACCATCGCCATACCGCCCGTGCCGCTGTCGGTCCCGCCGTCGGCCTTGCCGCCCGCGCCCCCGGTGCCGGTCTTGGTGTCGCTACCTGCATCGGCTGAGCTTCCGCCCGCCCCATTGGGCGTGCCGGAGCTGCTACCGCAGGCTGCCGCGAACAGGGCGAGCCCCGACGCGAGAACGACGACACGGAACGAAGACGTCTCCAGGCTGGGTCGCATGGTACTCCTTTTCATCGGGGACCGACGTTAGACAGAACCCACTACGGGCAGGTGCGGCCGGTGAAGTGTCGTCAGGGCCAGCGAAAAGCTCAGGTTTCGGCGTCGCAAGCAGGTACCGGTCCAGGGAAGGCCGTCACAAGCGTCAAGACGGTGCACCATCACCGTCTCGCTGGGACCGAACGGCTACTGCTGTTCCAGCAGCAGCTTGTCCGCGCTCGACTCCTCGCCGGCGACCGGGGCCTGCTGGGTCGGCACGGTGTCGGGCAGGAAGACCTCGTCGATCGTGTTGCTGTCCTGGCCGGGCGCGGGCAAGAGACCGGTGGTCTTGTCGATGCGCTGGATCACGATGCCGGGTGGCGGGACGAAGTCCTTGGTCGGACGCCCGACCAGCGCCTTGGTCATGAAGTCGAGCCAGATCGGCAACGCGGTCTTCGCGCCGGCCTCGCCGTGGCCCAGCAGCTTGCCGTCGTCGAAGCCGACCCACACCGCCGCCAGCAGATCCGGCGTGAAGCCCACGAACCACGCGTCCTTTTGATCATTGGTCGTGCCGGTCTTGCCGGCAGCGGGGCGGCGCAGCTTGCCGGCGGCCGCGCGCGCGGTCCCCTCGTCGATCACGCTGCGCATGATCGACGTCATGATGTACGCGGTCTCGGGCGCGATCGCCGGCTCGGGCGGCTTGGGGTCGATCTTCTCGGCGCCGACCGCGCGCACCAGCGTCGCCGGCGAGCGCATACCACCCGCCGGGAAGGCCGAGTACGCGCTGGCGAGCTCGAGCGGCGTCACCTCGATCGCGCCCAGCGCCATACCCAGGTTCAGCTGCTCGATCGGCGGCAGCGTCAGGCCGAAGCGCGTCGCCACCGCGCGCGCGTCGGGCAGTCCGACCTGCGACAGGATCTTGATCGAGACGGTGTTGATCGAATGCGCCAGCGCCGTCCGCACCCGCACCGGGCCCAGGAACTCCTTCTCGTAGTTCTGCGGCTTCCACAACGCGTAGACCTCGGGCGAATCGTTAATCACCGTCGCCGCGGTGATCTTCTTCGATTCGATCGCCGCCGAGTAGTAGATCGGCTTGAACGCCGACCCCGGCTGCCGGCGCGCCAGGCGCGAGCGGTCGAACCCGCCCGAATGAAACTCGTAGCCGCCGACCAGCGCCAGCACCTGGCGCGTCGCCGGATCCAGCACCACCATCGCCGCCTGTGGGCCGAGCTCGAGCGCGAGCGGCGACGGCGTACCCTCGGCGTGGGAGCGGTCGGTGGCGAGCCGCACCCGGATCAGATCGCCCGGCGAGAACCGATCGACGAGTGGCTTTCCGCCCCTCGTGTAGCGCGGCTCGAGATCCAGATCGACGACGCCTTCTTCGCCGCCGATGTCGACGAAGATTTTCCCTTTCTTCGGCTCCTTCTTCGGATCGCGAACCACGGTCACGCCCTTGGTGACCACCGCGGGCTTCGCCGGCTGGGCGACCTTGCGTCCCTTCGCGTCCTTGCCGTGGCTCGGCTTCGCGTCGACTTCGTCGGTCGCGGGCGCCTCGCTCGCCATGTCGCCCTTGTCGATGCGGGTGACGATGCCCTCGAAGATCGCCGAATCCTTGCGTCCGCCCTCGCGCGCGTTCTGAAGCTCGGCGGTCCGCCGCGCCAGCGCCTTGCCGGTCAGATGCCCCGACGGGCCGCGGAAGCCCTGCCGCGCGTCGAGGTCCTCGAGCCCGCGCTCGAGCGACTGGCGGGCGACGTCCTGCATGCGCGCGTCGATCGTCGTCTCGACGGTTGTCCCGAGCTCGAACGCCGCGCGCTCGCCGTATTTCTCCGCGAGGAAGCGCCCCACCCCGTCGACCGCCTCGCCCGCCATGCCACGCGCGGCGCCGCTCTCGCGCGCGAGCCGGATCGGCTCCGCCGCCAGCTTCGTCGCCAGCGCCTGGGTGATCACGCCGGTCTCGGCCATGCGGCCCAGCACGTAGCGCTGCCGAGTCTTCGCCGCCTCGGGGTGCTTGCGCGGCGACAGGCGCTCCGGGCTCTGCGGCAGGCCAGCGAGCAGCGCCGCCTCGGCGGGATTGATGTCGCGCACCGACTTGCCGAAAAAGTAGCGCGCGGCCTCCTCGCAGCCGTAACGGCCGTGGCCGTAATAGATCTGGTTGAGGTAGAGGCCGAGCACTTCTTCTTTGGAGAACTTCTGCGACAGCTGGCGCGCGAGGATGATCTCCTGCACCTTGCGCCGCATGGTGCGCTCGGGCGACAGCAGGAACGTCTTCACCACCTGCTGGGTGATCGTCGAGCCGCCCTGCGCGGTGCGGCCGCGCAATACGTTCTCGATGAACGCGCGCACCATGCCGCGGTAGTCGATGCCGTCGTGGTGGAAGTACTCGGCGTCCTCGGCGGCGACCACCGCCTTGACCAGGATCTTCGGGATCTGGTCGTAGGGAATCACCGTGCGCTTCTCGGTGCCGAGCTCGCCGATCACCGCGCCGTTTCGATCGAGGATGCGCGTGACTTGCTTGGGGTGATAGTCGCCGAGCGCCTTCAGCGTCGGCAGCTTCGGGTCGCTGCCGTAGTACGAGAACATGCCGACGAGCCCGGCGATGGCGACCAGCGCGCAGAACAGGCCGAGGCCGAGGGCGGTGCGCACCAACCAGAAGATACCCTGGCCGCGGCCGGCGGAGCCGCCGGAGCCGCCACGACCGCCCCCGCGCCCGTTCCGGCGCGCGGGTTTTCCCGACGTCTTTCCTGATGTCTTGCCCGATCGTCGCGGATCACGGTCTTCGAGCGAGGGTCCGACCGGCATTTTGCACAGTCTATCCGCGTGGCCGTGTCATTCAAAGAATCCCGGCGCAGAACCTGGTATGGCAATTCCCCGAGCCCCGCAACGGCTCGGCTATCAACGTGACGGATCTGAACAAAGACGGGCGTCTCGACGTGGTCAGGGTCACCAGCGGCCCGCAGTCCGAGGCCCTCTGGCAGGTGGGGATCTACCTCGGCGCGAGGCCACTATTCGAGTGTCGTTGAGAAGCGGGATGCGAATCCCCGCGTCCAAGGTTACAGGGATGGTCGCAGCGCCGCCCACGCCGGTGGACGGGCCTGCGGCGCGATTGTATGGTTCAGAGGTTGCGTAGGCCGTCTCTGTTCTTTGGCTGGATTGTCCCGCTGGCGCTGCTCGCGGGGCAGGTGGCGACGCTCGCGCACTCGATGGCGGTCGCGCACGATCGCTGTCCGGAGCACGGGGAGCTGGTTCACCGCGCCGCGCGGTCGCCAGTGGCCGTCGACGATGCAGGCGGCGTGGCCGCGCGCGGTGCGCAGACGGCGGTCGTCGCGGTCGCGGTCGCTGGCCACGGTCACGAGCATTGCATCAGCTTCTGGAGCCGGCGTGAGCTCGCCGGTCCGCCTCCCCGAACCAGCATCGCCCTGACTCCGCCGCCGGCGCGCGCCGAACGTCCGTCGGGCGCGCCCTCACTCGGCGGGCGCAGCACCCTGCTTTCGTTCGCGCCCAAGACCTCCCCGCCGCTGTCGGCCTGATCGCGGTCGATCCGGGTTTCTCTTCGTCCCTCGTCATCGGGAGGTCGCATCCATGCGACGACAGCGGTTCGTGTCTCTGCCATCCAGATCCAGGCTCCGTTCGACATCGCTGGCTCTCGGTCTGCTCGCGCTTACGTTCGCGTCGATCGTCTCGTCGAGCTTGGGCGCGCCCGCGGCGCACGCCGGCGGCAAGCTGCACGCGATCGCCACCGTCGGCGATCTGGGCGCGATCGCGCGCGAGGTGCTGGGCAACGCCGGCGACGTGGTCGTGCTGGCCAAGCCGACGCAGGATCCGCACTTCGTCGACGCGCGGCCCAACCTGATCCTCGACCTCAACCGCGCCGACGCGCTGGTGTCGATGGGCCTCGACTACGAGGTCGGCTGGCTGCCGGTGCTGGTCAAGGGCTCGCGCAACGGCAAGATCCAGAACGGCGGTGCCGGCTCGATCGTAGCATCGACGATGGTGCCGCTGCGCGAGGTGCCGCAGCAGCGCATCGACCGCTCGATGGGCGACATCCACCCGGGAGGCAACCCTCACTTCACGCTCGACCCGCGCAACGGTGCGCGGATCGCGCGCGGGCTGGCCGAGCGCTTCGGCAACCTGGCGCCCGACAACCGCGCGCTCTACGCGCAGAATGCCGATGCGTTCGTGAAACGGCTCGACGCAAAAACCAAGGAATGGGAGCAGCGGATGGCGTCACGGCGCGGAGCCCCGGTCGTCAGCTACCACAAGAGCTTCACCTATCTCGAGGATTGGCTGGGCCTGGTCGAGGTCGGCACGATCGAGCCCAAGCCCGGCATCCCGCCCAACGCCGCGCACGTCGCTGAGGTGGTCAATGAGATGAGGACGCGCAAGGCGGCGGCGATCCTGCAAGAACGCTGGTACCCGTCGAGCGTTGCCGAATCGATCGCCGGCCAGACCGGCGCCAAGCTGGTGCTGATCCCGGGCATGACGCCGGAGCGCGGCTCGTACATCGACCACATCGACGAGGTCGTGCGCGCGATGGAAGCCGCGATCCCGGCACGCGGCGGCGCTGGCGCGGGGAAATAGCGATGGCCGACGCTGTGGATCGTGCCCCGCTGCTGCGCGCCCTCGATCTGCGTGTCGGCTACGACAAGCGGAGCATTCTGCCGCCGATCACCGCGACGATCGCGCGCGGCGAGCTGTGGGCGGTCATCGGGCCCAATGGAGCCGGCAAGTCGACGTTCGTGCGCACGTTGCTGGGGCTGCAATCGCCGGTCGCCGGTCGCGTCGAACGCGCCCCCGAGCTGCGCATGAGCTACGTGCCGCAGCAGGGCGCGCTCGACACGATCTTCCCGATCTCGGTCGCGGAGTTCGTGCTGATGGGCCGGCAGGGACCGGGGCGCTTCTTCGGGCTGCCGGGCCGGGCGGATCTCGAGGTCGCGCGCGCGGCGCTCGCCGAGGTCGACGCCGCCGACCTGGGGCGCCGGCAACTGCGCGATCTGTCGGGCGGCCAGCGACAACGCGTGATGATCGCGCGCGCGATCGCCAGCCGCGCGGCCCTCTTCGTGCTCGACGAGCCGACGTCGGCGCTGGACATCTCGTCCGAGCAACAGGTCATGGAGCTGATCACCGCGCTACGCGCGCGCCACGATGCGGCCGTGGTCATGGTGACCCACCTGGTCGAGGACGGGCTCGAGCGAGCCGATCGCGCGTTGCTGCTCGACCGCGACCACGACGTCGCGCTGTCGGCGACGGCGGCCGAGATGCGCGCGAGCCCGGCGTTCGCGCACCTCTACGGCCGCGCCCTGGCCCGCGCCGAGGTCAGGCCCGAGGTCGCGCGATGACCGACAGCACCAGCTGGCATGAGCTCTTCGCGAATCTGCCGATCTTCAAGGACGCGATCATCACCGGCGGGCTCGCGGGAGCGCTGCTCGGCTTCATCGGTGTGCACGTCGTCCTGCGCCGCATGGTGTTCGCGTCGTCAGCGATCGCGCAGGCGGCGGCGCTGGGCGTGGCGCTGTCGTTCTGGATGCCGATCATCATCGACCCGGTCCGCCACGCGGCCGGGCACCAAGCAGGCAGCGACGTACATTTGATATCGTCGCTCCTCTTCGAGCCGGTGCTGTGGGCGATCGGCGCGTCGCTGCTGGCGACGCTGGTCTTCATCGCCAACCCGGTACGCCTGCACCTGACGCGCGAGAGCCTGCTCGGCCTGGTTTATCTTTGCAGCGGCGCGGGCGCGGTGATCGTCGGCGACCGCATCACCCAGGAGGCCCACGACCTGTCGGCGATCCTGTTCGGTAGCGCCGTGGTCGTGCAGCCGGCGGACCTGGTGCTGGTGTCGGCGGCGACGGTGGTGCTGCTGTTTGGACATTTACTCTCCTGGCGCGCGCTGATCTTCGTGGGCTACGACCCGATCGGCGCGCGCGTGCAGGAGCTCCCGGTGCGGCGACTCAACGCGTTCCTCTTCCTGTCGATCGGCATCGCGGTCGCGCTGTCGACGCGCGCGCTCGGCGCGCTGCCGGTGTTCGCGTTCAGCGTGCTGCCCGCAATGGCGGCGCTGGCGATCTCATCGCGCATGTCGGTGGTCTTCGGGCTGGCGACGCTGTTCGGCGCGCTGTCGGGCGTCGCCGGCTACGCGATCTCGTTCCGCGGCGAGCTGCCGGTCGGCGCGACGCAAAGCGCTCTCGCCGCCGCCTTCGTCGCCGCCGCGATGCTCGGCCGCTTTCTGGTGCGCGTCCTGCGTCGCAACGGCGACGGGTGAATCCGTTCCAGTCCGATCCGGTCCCCTCCCCCCGTCCGCGGGGGGAGGGTTAGTGAGAGGGGTCCGCGAGTCCCAGCGCGATCGCGATGCTCTCGAGAACAGCGTCCGGCTCTTTGAAGACAACATCGTTCGGAAATCGCAACACCTCGATCTCATGGCATCGCAGGTATTCGGTCCTGCGGCGATCGTAGGCGAGAGCCGCGAGCTCGAAGTGCTGGCCTCCGTCGAGCTCGATCGCGAGACGTCGCGCCGGGCAATAGAAGTCGAGAATGTAGGGACCACAGGCGTACTGGCGCCTGAAATTGAAGCCTCCGAATCGTTTCGCGCGAAGCCAGTTCCAGAGAGCAGCCTCTGCATCGGTCATGTTGCGACGCAACTGGCGGCAACGAGAGAGGGCGTCGTTCATATCGGCGTTTTCGACACCCGACGGTCGGAGGTTGCGCGAGTCGCGGACCCCTCTCCCTAACCCTCCCCCCGCGGACGGGGGAGGGGATCGGATCGGATCCGATTCGGATCCAGCTCCGGTCCCTGTCCGATCCGTCTCCGATCCCCTCCCCCCGTCCGCGGGGGGAGGGGATCGGAGAGGGGTCCGCGGACGCGCGGTCAGCGCGATTCGAGGTACCTCGCGAGCACGGCCTCCGCGCCGCGCACCGAACCGGCGTAGAAGCGCGCGCGCAGGCGCAGCTGCGTCGCCTCGTCGAAGTCGCCGGGCAAACTCAAGAAGCGGCGGCGACACGCCGATGCGCGCTCGGCGATCAGCGCGGCGGCCACCGACAGGTTCAAGCTGCGGGTCATGCCGACCATCGGGATCCGGAAGCAGGCGTCGGCGGTCTGCATCGCCTCGGGCGACAGGCCGACCTGCTCGTTGCCGACGAGAATCGCCGCCGGCCGCCCGAAGTCGAGCTCGTCGAGTGTGAGGTCCGCGGTCGGCACCGCCGCGTAGATCGCGAAGCCGTCGCCGCGCAGGCTGGCGACGGCGGCGGCCTGCGTCGGGTGGCGGACGATGTCGAGCCACTTCTCGCAGCCTTGCGTGACCGTGGGCGAGAATCGGAACGGCTCGCGCGTCTCCGCGACCTCGACGCGCTGGATGCCGAAGGCCTCGGCGCTGCGCAGGACCGCCGCGCCGTTGTGCGGATCGTGCAGGTTCTCGATCGCGACGCGCACGCTGCCGAGCCGCGCGGCGATCACCTCGTCGATGCGCTCGCGCCGCCCATCGAGCAGCAGCGGGCCGAGCGCGGCGCAGGTAGCCTCGGGGTCGCGTTCAAAGATGTCCATCGTCCGGCAGCTTACAGCGTGCCCTCTATTCCCGAGCGGGTTCGCGCGTCGGGGCCCGCCACTACCTTTTCCTCGCACGCCTCCGGGGAATGCGGTAAACGGGGCGCATGAAAAAGATCACCACGCTCGTCATGAGCCTTGCGTTCGCATTCACGCTTTCCGCCGGCGCCCTCGCCGCCGACAAGGCCCCCGCCGACAAAGCGCCCGCCGCAAAGGCGGGAGACACCGCCGCCCCCAAGGGCAAGGAAGTCACGCTCAGCGGCGACCTCGGTTGCGGGAAGTGCAACTTCAAGACGACCAAGGAGTGCCAGAACATCCTCAAGGTCAGCGAGGGCGGCAAGGACGTGATGTACTACCTCGCGAAGAACGACGTCAGCGAGAAGAACCACGAAGAGGTCTGCTCGGGCAGCAAGCCCGCGACCGTGACCGGCGCGCTGAGTGAGGAAGGCAAAGGCGCGAAGAAGAAAAAGCTCCTGACCGCGTCCGCGATCAAGTTCAACTGAGCTCGCATTTGAGGGCCGCTCGCCGAGCTCGCCTCGACGGGGCAACTCGTCGAGCCGCCGCCGGCACCGCTCCCCCCTGTCGAGCGGTGTCGGGCGGACGGTCTCAGAGCGCGTTCAGGAAGGCGGCCAGATCGCTGATCTGCTGCGTCGTCAGACCCAGGCTGAAGCGATCCTGGTAGTGCTGGATGACGTCGTTGATCGTCGCGGCCTGCCCGTCGTGGAAGTACGGCGCGCGAGAGGCGAGACCGCGCAGCGGCGATGCGCGGAACTTCCCGATGTCCGCCCAGAGACCGGTGGACAGCGCGCGGCCCGGATCGCAGGTGAGCTTGGTCTCCCCCGTGGTCTTGTTCTGCAGTGTGAGCACCGGCAGATCGGCACCGCAATTGGCCGGATCGGCGGTACCGGTGTTGAAGAACACCGGCAGCGAGTGGCCGCCGACGTTCGGGGTGTCGTGGCAATTGCCGCAACGCCCGGCGGTGTTGAAGACCACCTGACCGCGGTAGATCGCGCCTCGCGCGGCCTGCGGCGAGCCGTCATTGCTGTGCCCAGCGTACTTGGACCAACCGTCGTAGATGTTGAAGATGTTGGGATTGAACGGCGCCCCCGTGGGATCGTGGCCGGCGGAATCATTGATGCCGAGGTAGAAGGGCTGGGTCAGCAGCGCCGCCGGACCGCCGTTGGCGCCGTCGGAGTCGAGTCGCCCGGCCTTGAAGTCCACGCTTTGCGCGAAGATCACACCGAGCATGAAGACGCCCGCCGCATCGCCCTGCGCTTGCGTCGCCGGCACGGCGCCCTGCTCATGCAGTTTCACGCCGCCCGCCAGGATGGTCTTCAGCTGCGAGGGCACGTCGCTGCCGGCGGCCGGGGTCGACGTCGAGAGAATGCTCGACGTCAGGGTTTCGTTCGCCGTGGGCGTGGGACGCCGGAAGCCGGAGAAGGTGGTGGTGGTCGAGAACCCGTAAGGGTCGCTGACCGCGGTCAGCGTGAACTCGGCCGCCGGGTTGATCGTTCGGCTGAAGCGCGTCAGGCCTCGCTTGAGCACCGTATCGCCGAAGGTGGCGACCCGAGCCGGGAAGGTGGAGATGTCCGCGACCGGTGAATTGCCCGAGTCCACCAGATTGAAGAGCGGCCCGGTGCCCGCCGAAAGCAGGAACTGCAGCGTGTTGCCGATGCTGTTGGTGGTCCATCCGGTCGCCGACGAGTGGCACGTCTCGCACGTGCGCGGATTCGTTCCCAGGGCCTGGAAGAATGGATTGGTGTGGTCGATTGTGCCGGACGTGTGAAGGCTCTCCGCGAAACCGGAAAGATTCACTGTCGGCTCGAGCGCACTCGTCGACTCCGCGACTTGCTCGGGTTCGTTCGGGGGCGGAGCGCCACATCCAACGAATGCGACAAATAGGCCTGCTAGTAGCGCCTGATTGCCTACACGGAGAACACCCGACGTGATGGACCTTCGCTCTGTCATGAGAGGCTCCTTTTGAGGGTTCGCTGCTCGCGCCATTCAGATCCACAGACTTCTGTACGGCGCACTACCGGTCGGCCCCTCGCAACGCAGCCCTCGTCGGCTTATTCCCCTCTTTTGCGATTATCTTTCTCGGACCTCGCGATTCCGCCCGTTTACACCTGCTGGCATCGAGCTTGCTGACTCGCTAGCGCGCGGCGCCATCAACGCGAGCAGCGCGGGCGCGAGAGTCAGCGCCGCGAGCAAGCAGGTCGCCTCGCCCAGGATCGCGACCGCGCCGAACGAACGGATCCCCGCGTTGGCCGACAGGAGCAACGATCCGTAACCGACGATGGTGGTCCACGAGCACAGAACCACCGCGCCACCGGTCGTGGCCAGCGCCCGGGCCGGATCGGCCGAACGATCGGCGGCGCCGCCTTCGCCCTCGCGCGCCACCACGTTCACCGCGTAGTCGACGCTGATTCCCAGCGTGATCGGCAGCGCGACGAAGTCGAGGAAGTTCACCTTGAGCCCCAGCAGCGCCGCGCACGCGATCATCACCGTCGTGCCGGCGACGACGCTGGCCAGCGTGGCGATCACGTGGCGACGCCGCCCGACGACGACCACCACGAACAGCACCACGCCCAGCAGCGCCGCGAGCGTCGCGCGCGGCCCGGCGCGCGTCACCGCGCGCAGCACGTCGGCGAACACGAACGCGCCACCGCCGACCGCCATCTCGTCGGGCAGGTGCAGCGCGCGCACGGCATCGGCAAAGGCGATCATGTGCCGCCCGTTCCAGCCGTCGAAGCGCGACGCTGGTTGGCGTACAGCAGCCGGCCGCGCGTGCCGTCGCGCTCGACGAAGCGGCGCGCGAGCGGCGGCGGCACATCGGCCTCAGTGAGCGGCGTGAGCTCGTCGGCGGGGCGAAAACGGCGGAGATCGGCGAGCTCGTCCGGATCCAGCAGCTCCAGCGTCTTGTCTTCGATGAGCCGGCGGATCTCGCCGAGAACCTCCAGCTTCTGCGCTTGATCCTTGGGAACGAAGCTCTCGATCGAGCCCACGCGGCGGAACAGCGCCTCGTCGCGCCGCGCGCCCGGTTCGTCCTCGGCGTGCGCGCGCAAGGTGCGCTCGATAGACTCGGCTTGCTTCCGATCGGCCGCGCCGATCACGAAGCCGCCGACCAACTGGCGCCCGAAGGCCTGGTCGATCGCCGCCATCCAGCGGTGCGCGTCGCTGGCCATTCCGCTGTCGGCGCGCAACCGCTGCCAGTCGTATTCGTAAGGATCCTCGGCGAGGTAGCGCCAGGTGACCAGCGCCGAGACCAACACGACCGCGCCCCCGATCGCGGCGACGGTGGCCGGCCGGCGCGGTGAGAGGCGCGCGAGCCAGCGCCCCAGCGCCGGCTCGCGCGCCACGCGGATCGCGCGCCGTCGCTCCAGCGAATGCGCGGCACACCGATACCACGGCGGCGCTCCGCCCGCTCGAAAGAACCTCGCAACTTCGATTGGCTCCGCGCGATTGAATTCATTGCAGCGTTGGTTGACCTCCGCCGTTCAACGTGGCATCGCTGCGGGTGAAGGACGCACATGGAACGCGTCGTGAATCTGCTGCGGTTGGTCGGAAGCCTACTTTTGGCGCTGGCGATCGTTCTCGGAAGTTTTTTTGGGCGTTTGCTGCTGGTCTTGCTGGCAATCGTCCCGACCTGGATTGGCCGATTGATAGAACACCTCCGTCCCGCGCCACCCGCGCCCGGCGCGCGCGGCGGCCGCCGGCCACGGATCCTGTTCGTCGGTGGCACCATCAACCACACGACGCAGGTGCAACAGATCGCGGCCGCTCTGCCCGAATGCGAGCCCGCGTTCACCTGGTACTACTGTGACGGCTTGCTCGAAGTTCTGCGCCGCCTCGGCTGGCTCGAGTCGACGGCGCTCGGCAACAAGCTGCGTACGCGCTGCCTCGCTTACCTGAAAGCGCAGCGATTGCCCGTGGATCTGGGTGGTTTGAACGGCCCTTACGACCTCTGCGTCACCTGCTCGGACCTGGCGATCCCGCGCAACGTACGCGGCGGTGCCGTGGTGCTGGTGCAGGAGGGGATGACCGATCCCGAGGACGTGATCTTCAGGATCATCAAGGCATTGCGGCTGCCCCCCTGGCTGGCGGCGACGTCGTCGACCACCGGGCTCAGCCATGCCTATGACCGCTTCTGCCTGAGCAGCGACGGTTACCGGCGTCTGTTCATCCGCAAGGGCGTGCCCGGTGAGAAGATTGTCGTCACTGGAATCCCCAACTTCGATGATTGCAAACGGTTCCACGACAATGCTTTTCCTCATCGCGGCTACGTGCTGGTTTGCAGCTCCGACATCCGCGAGACCGCACGGTGGGAGGACCGCCCGCGTTTCATCCGGCAGGTCATCGCGACTGCGGCCCGCCGGCCCATCATCTGGAAGCTGCACCCCAACGAGAATGCCGTGCGGGCGCGCGCCGAGCTCGCGCGCCACGCACCGGGCGCGCTGGTGCTCGACAGCGGCAACACCGAGGAGATGATTGCGAATTGCGCCGTCCTCGTGACCCAGTTCTCGTCGACGGCGTACGTCGGCCTGGCGCTGGGCAAGGAGGTCCACTCCTACTTCGACGTCGAGGAGCTGGCACGCCTGTGCCCGATCCAGAACAGCAGCACCAGCGCACAGCGCATCGCCGAGGTCTGCCGGGAGCTTTTGGGACTGCCCCAGCCGGCGACGCTCGAAGCAAACACGGTGACCGGAGCCGCGCGATCCCCGGCGTCGAGTTCCATTCGGGCTCCCTGGGACACCTGCTCTCGGTCGGTATGGGGATCGCAACGGACGCGCGGCTGCGGGGCGGGCCCTCGCGCGTGTTCGTCATCCTCGGCGACGGTGAGCTGAACGAAGGCTCGGTCTGGGAAGCGGCGCTGGTCGCGGGCGCGAAGAAGCTCGACAACCTGGTGGTCATCGTCGACCGCAACGGCTTTCAGGCCAACCTGGCCACCGAGGAGCTGATTCCACTCGAGCCGATCGCCGACAAGTTCGCGGCGTTCGGGTTCGCGGTCGCCGACACCGACGGCCACGACTTCGCCGCGCTCGAGCAGGCGTTCGCCACGGTGCCGCCCGCGCCGGGCAAACCGACCGCGATCATCGCGCGGACCGTGCGCAACAAGGGCCTGCCCAGCCTCGAGGGGCGCGCCGAGCGCTGGTTCGTCGACCTGCAACCGGAGGAGGTGACGATGCTGCTCGCCGAGCTCGAAGGTGCTGCTGCGGGACCGCTGCGCTCCGCACCGCTGGTGGTGCGATGACCGCGACCGAAGCGCCCGCGGGGCTGCCTTCGCCGACCTACGAGGCGACGCTGGGCGCGCTCTGCGCCGCCGACGAGCGCATCGTCGTGATGACCGCGGAGAACCGCGCGGCGATCCGCAACTTGCCCGCCGCGCTGGGCGCGCGCTTCATCGACGTCGGCATCTGCGAGCAGACAATGATCGGCATGGCCGCCGGTCTCGCGTTGCGCGGGCGCGTGCCGGTCGTGCACGCGCTATCGACGTTCCTGACGTTACGAGCCTTCGAGTTCGTGCGCACCGATGTCGGCATCGCGCGCCTTCCGGTCAAGCTGGTCGGCGGCGTCCCCGGCTTTCTATCGGAGGCCAACGGCCCGACCCACCAGGCGATCGACGACATCGCGGTGATGCGCGCGATCCCGGGGATGGAGATCTTCTGCCCTGCCGACGATCGCGAGCTCAGTGCCGGTCTGCCGGCCGTGCTCGCCAGCCCGGCGCCAACCTACGTTCGCTACAACGCGCGCCCGTCCGCGCTGGCACACGAACCGTTCACGCTCGGCCGCGCCGAGGTCTCGGGAGGCGGTGGGGCTCTGGCCGTGCTGGCGGCGGGCATGCTGGTGCCGTTCGCCGCCGAGGCTTGCGCGTCGCTGCGCGCGTCGGGCGTCGGCGCGCGCCTCGTCAACCTGCGCACGATCGCGCCGCTCGACGAGGCGGCGATCCTGGACGCGATCGCCGCCTGCCGCGTGTTGGTCACCGTCGAGGACCACCTGCTGGTCGGCGGGCTCTACGCCGCGGTCGCCGAGATGCTCGTGCGCCACCACGTCTCGGTACCGGTGGTGCCGCTCGGCCTCGATGCACGGTGGTTCCGTCCCGGGCGCCTCGCCGACGTGCTCGAGCACGAGGGCTTCAGCGCCGGGCGCCTCTGCGCCCGCTTCAAGAAGGCGCTCGCCGAGCACGGTGGATCCGCGCGGCGGCGGACCCCGGCGCCGGCGGTCTCGAGCATCGCCGGTGGTATGGCCACCAACCGCATCGCGTTCAACCCCGACTATCCGTCGATCTCGTCATCTGATGCGCTCTACGCGCGCGCCACGAAACTGATTCCGGGCGGCACGCAGACGCTGGCCAAGGGCGTGGGACAGAACGTGTGCGGCGTCGCGCCCAAGTACTTGCACGCGGGCAAGGGCGCGCACGTCGTCGACGTCGACGGCAACGAGTACCTGGACATGACCATGGGCGTGGGGCCGCTCGTGCTCGGCTACTGCGATCCGACCGTCGACGACGCGATCCGCGCGCAGCTCGCGCAGGGGATCACGTTCTCGCTGATGCACCCGCTCGAGGTCGAGGTCGCCGAGATGGTCCGCGGCATGGTGCCGGGCGCCGAGCGCGTGCGCTTCGCCAAGAACGGCTGCGACGTGACCACAGCGGCGGTCCGGGTGGCGCGCGCCTTCACCGGCCGCGACAAGGTGCTGTGCTGCGGTTACCACGGCTGGCACGATTGGTACATCGGCGTCACCGATCGTGATCGCGGCGTGCCCGCCGGCGTGGCGGCGCTGACCCACACCTTCGCGTACAACGACCTCGATTCGGTCGCCACGGCGCTGGACCACGAGACGGCGTGCGTGATCCTCGAGCCGACCACGTTCGAGGCGCCGCGCGACGGCTTCCTCGGGGAGCTCAAGCGGTTGTGCGCGGCGCGCGGCGCGCTGTTGATCTTCGACGAGATGTGGACCGGATTCCGGCTGGCGCTCGGCGGCGCGCAGGAGCGCTTCGGCGTGACCGCGGATCTGGCCTGCTTCTCGAAGGCAGTCGCCAACGGCATGCCGCTCGCGCTGCTCACCGGGCGCGCCGACGTCATGCAGCTCTTCGAGCGCGACGTCTTCTTCTACTCGACGTTCGGCGGCGAAGCGCTGTCGCTGGCGGCGGCGCAGGCGACGTTGCGCGAGCTGCGCGACCGCCAGGTGCCCGCGGCGCTCGATCGGCTGGGCGCGGGCTTGCGCGGCGCGTACAACCGGCTCGCCGATTCGCTGGGCGCGCCGTTCACCCGCTGCGTCGGCTTCGGCTGCCGCACCCTGGTGACGTTCACCAACAGCGGCGACCACGCGGGTGTCGCGGCGGGCGCGGATCCCTTGCTGATGAAGTCGTTTGTGCAGCAGGAGCTGATCAAGCGCGGCGTGCTCTGGGGCGGGTTCCACAACCTGTCGGCGGCGCACACCGAGGACGACATCGCGCATCTGTTGCGCGCGTACGGCGAGGTGCTTCCGCTCCTGCGCGCTGCGCTCGAGGAGCGGCGCCTGCCGTCGGCGCTGCGCGGAACACCGGTCGAGCCGGTCTTCCGCCGCACCGGCAACTTCAACGTGAAGCCGAAACCGCCAGCCACCGCCAAGGACGTGCCCAATGCCCGGGCGTGATTTTCCCGCTCCCGACGAGGGATCGCCCGCGTCGGGTGGATTCTCGCTCGCGGGCCGCGTCGCCATCGTGACCGGCGCCGCCGGATTGCTGGGCCGCGAGCACTGCGCCGCGCTGGCCGAGGCGGGTGCGACGGTCATCGCGACCGATCTCGATCTCGCGGGCTGCCATGCGACCGCGCACGCGCTCCAGGAAGCCGGATGGCGGAACGTCCACCCGATCGCCGCCGACATCACCAATACCGAAGCGCTCGGTCGCGTGCGCGATGCCGCACTGCTGGCCGGCGATCGCATCGACGTGCTGGTCAACAACGCCGCGCTCAACGACCGCTTTGCCGACGCCGAGGTGGCGGCTCGATTGTCGCGCTTCGAGAGCTACCCGATCGAGGCGTTTCGCCGCGCGCTCGACGTCAACGTGACCGGGATGTTCCTGGCGTGCCAGGTGCTGGGCGGGGAGATGGCGAAGCGCGGGAGCGGCAGCATCATCAACATCGCTTCGACCTACGGCATGGTCGGCCCGGACCAGCGCATCTACCGCCGGCCCGACGGAAGTCAGGCGTTCTGGAAGAGCCCGGTCTACCCGGCGAGCAAGGGCGCGGTGCTCGCGTTCACGCGCTTCCTGGCGACGTACTGGGCCGACCGCGGCGTACGCGCCAACAGCCTGTCGCCGGGCGGGGTCGCACAGCCCGGTCAGGAAGAATACTTCGTCGAGAACTACCGCCGCCGGACACCGCTCGGCCGCATGGCGCAGCCCTACGAGCTACGCGGCGCCGTGGTCTTCCTGGCCAGCGATGCGTCCAGCTACATGACGGGAGCGAACCTGGTTATCGACGGAGGATGGACCGCATGGTGATGATGAACGACGGACTTCCGGTGACGGCGCCGCTGCTGGAGCGCGAGCTCACCATGCGCGCCGCGCGCCTCAAGGTGGTGGCGACCGACGTCGACGGGGTGCTCACCGACGGTGGCGTCTACTATTCCGACCAGGGCGAGGCACTGAAGTGCTTCTCGGTGCGCGACGGCATGGGCGTCGAGCGGCTGCGCGCCGACGGCGTCGAGATCGCGTTCGTCACCCGCGAATCGTCGCGCCTGGTCGAGCGGCGCGCCGAGAAGCTCAAGGTCCGCTACTGTTACCTGGGCGTCGGCGACAAAATACAGGCGTTGGCGCGGCTGCTCGAGAACGCGGGCATCGAGCTCGGCCAGCTCGCGTACATCGGCGACGACGTCAACGACGCAGGGATCATGAGCGCGGTCGCGAACGACGGCCTGGTCGGCGCGCCGCTGGACGCGGTCCGCACCGTGCTCCATGGCGTGCACTATCGCTGCGCGCGACCGGGCGGCTACGGGGCGTTCCGCGACTTCGCTGAATGGATCCTGGCGTTGCGCGCGCAGGCGCGGACACCGCAGGCGATCGACAACCGGGACTACCAGTGGGGAGATTCGCCATGAGCGTCAAGGACGTGTCCGCGGATGCGAGCGAGACGTTGCCGGCTGCGGTTCGGCTAGCGACCGATGCGCCACGCGTGCGTGTCGGCGACAAGGGGATCGGCGCGGGCGCCCCGGTGTTCGTCATCGGTGAGATCGGCATCAACCACAACGGCTCGGTCGAGATCGCCAAGCGGCTGATCGACGGGGCGGTGCTGGCGGGCGCCGATGCGGTGAAGTTCCAGAAGCGCACGCCCGAGAAGTGCGTGCCGCGCGACCAGTGGAGCATCGAGCGCGACACGCCGTGGGGACGCATGACGTACATCGAGTACCGGCGGCGCATGGAGTTCGGGCCACGCGAGTACGCCGAGATCGATCGCTACTGCGCCGAGCGACGCATGCTCTGGTTCGCGTCGTGCTGGGACGAGGAGGCGGTTGACTTCATCGAGTCGTTCGCGCCCCCCTGCTACAAGGTGGCGTCGGCGTCGCTGACCGACGTCCCGCTCTTGAAGAAGATGCGCGCGACGGGGCGCCCGCTGATGCTGTCGACGGGGATGTCGACCGTCGAGGAGATCGCGGCGGCGGTCGACGCCGTCGGACGCGAGAATTTGATGATCGCGCACGCGACGTCGAGCTACCCTTGCCCGCCCGAGCACCTGAACCTGAACATGATCCGCACGCTCAAGGCGCAGTACCCGGAGTGCGTGATCGGCTACTCTGGGCACGAAGTCGGCCTCGCGCCGACCTGGGCCGCGGTCACGCTGGGCGCGGCGTTCGTCGAGCGGCACATCACGCTCGACCGCGCCATGTGGGGCAGCGACCAGGCGGCGTCGGTCGAGATCGGCGGCTTGCTGCGGTTGGTGGCCAGCATCCGCGACATCGAGCGGTCGCTGGGCGACGGCGTGAAGCGTATCTACGAGGGCGAGCTCGCGGCGCGCAAGAAGCTGCGCCGCGTGGTGAGCGCGGCAGCGGCGCCCACCAACTGATCGAAAGGCGCGCGCCGATTGTGACTTCCGATCCCGTCGCAACCTGGCGCGTGCTGTCGCCGGTCGCGATCGGCGGGGCCGCGCTGATCCTGATCGCGCTCGAGCGGCGGTGGCCCTACACGCGCGGGCAGCGGTTCTTGCGCGCGGGGCTCGGCGTCGATCTGATCGGCTACGCGCTGGTGCAGAGCTATCTGCTGGCGATGGTGATCACGCATCTGTCGACGTGGCTCGACGGCGTGAGCGGAGTGTCGCGCCTGCATCTGGTCAGCGCGTGGCCGGTAGCGGCGCAGGTGGTGTTCTTCGTGGTCACGCACGACCTGTACATCTATTTGTTTCATCGCTGGCAGCATCGATCGGCGTTGCTCTGGCGCATCCACGAGGCGCACCACGCGACCGCCGACGTCGATTGGCTGTCGGGCGCGCGCTCGCATGCGCTGGAGATCCTCATCAACCAGACAATCGAGTTCGCGCCCATCGTGCTGCTGGGCGCCGCGCCCGAGGTCACGTTGATCAAGCTGACGCTCGACTCGATGTGGGGCATGTACATCCACGCCAACATCGACGTGCGCTCGGGTCGCCTGCAGTGGCTCATCAACGGCCCCGAGATGCACCGCTGGCACCATGCGATCGAGATCCGCGACGGCGTCAACTTCGCCACGAAGTTCGCGTGGTGGGACTGGCTGCTTGGTACGGCGTTCCGCCCGGCACGCAAGCCGTCGGGCTTCGGGATCACCGAGCCGTTCCCGAGCGGCTACGTCGCGCAGCAGATCCACGCGTTCTTGCCGAGGCCACCTATTCCTGCGCCCGCGCCTCTGCCAGATCCCGGCGACGTGGAGGTGCGCGGCCTGTTCTCCGAGCGGCGATTCACGGGAATGAACTCTCCGTGGATGCGTTAGGTCAGACGATGCTACTTCGAGACGCCCTTCCCAGATTTCACGCCGAAGCACTGGCCGCGATCGCCGCCAGGCCCGAGGAGGATATTTCAGAGCGCACGTCACGCAAAGCGCTGGTCGCGCAGTTCGCGACCTTCATTTTCGTCGACGAATGCGACTGTATGGATGAAGGACGCTGTGGGAGCTTTCGGGTAAGCACGCCTGGGTGTGAGCCGGACCGCGGATACGACTGTTCGTTCGACTTCTACATCCCTTCGGGAAGGGTCTTGGCCCACCTGGACCGCGACCTCCGAATCTTCAGCTTCGAGCCGATGAGCGCCGCGGCGATGCGCGACCTCGAGACCCAGCTCGCATCGCTGGCTCACCGCCAAGACACTCGACCGGAAGCCCGACCGCCGAGTGGCGCGCGGGACGCCCCGCTGGCGGCGCTTCGCTCGTATTGACTGCCGCGGTCAAGTGCCCGCGGTGAGATTCGTGCCTCGCACCACGAGCCACCAGCCAAGCTTGCGTAGAGTCACCGAACGGAAGATCGTTGCGCGGGCTCAAGAATGGACCTGGTAACGAAGATCCGGCGAGTGGGGGCGGACGACGGCGCGACCCTCCTGGCGTTGTGGAAAGCTGCCAACGCGACGCCCAGTCCCACCGACACGCTCGAGGATATCGAACACGCAGTGGCGAGCGAGCGCACCGAATGCTTTGCCGCCGAGGTCGGGGGCCAGGTCGTGGGCTCAATCATCGCGGCTTTCGACGGATGGCGAGGCCACATCTACCGGCTGGCGGTTCACCCGGCGTTCCGGCGGAGAGGGATCGCCAGGCAGCTGGTGGATGCCGCACACGGAGCGTTCGCTCGGTGGGGCGCGCGGCGCATCACCGCTCTCGTCGAGACGGACCACGCCTGGGCCGTCTCATTCTGGCGCGCCGTCGGATACGCGCACGACGAGAGGATGGCGAGGTTCGTGAAGAACGTTCCACCCGGCTCCGAGCCACCCTGACCCGAAATCGGACTCCCGACAGGGCAGCACACTGGTCCGGACGCTCCCGTCGTTCCGCGTCCCAGCAACCCCGACGCCCGTTTCTTGCGTCCTGGTCCGAGACACCGGACGATGCCGTTATGACAAGCATAGGTCGACGTCGTGCGATGGGGTTGCTCGCCGCCTTGTTGGGGGCGTCTTCCGGCGTTTCGTGCGGTGGCGGCGCCGGCGGAAGCTGCTCGACGCCTGCGGCGTGCGGCGGCAACATCGTCGGCAGCTGGCTCGTGACGTCGTCCTGCGTTCAACTCACGGGCACGTTCAGCAGCTCGCTGTGTCCGACGGCAACGGCGGTTGCGTCTCTCCAGTATTCGGGCCAGGTGTCCTACACCGCGAGCATGACTTACACCCTCAATGCGTCGGCCGGCGGGACCGAGACGATTGACTTCCCGGTATCATGCGTGACGACGACGTGCGATCAGATCGCACAGACGCTTCAGGCCTCCCCACCCGACGGCCTCACGTCGATTCACTGCTCGGCGGGGGCGGGTGGAGGCTGCAATTGCACTGCCACACTGGCTCCGCAGTCGACCCCGGAGACCGGGACGTACACCCTCTCGGGGACGAGCATCACCACGAGCTCGAGCACTGGAGGCGGCGAGACGGATTCGTACTGCGCCGTGGGCGACCATCTCGATATCATTCCGGCCACCGGCTCGTTGAGCTCGGGCACTACCATCAGCGGAAGCATCGGTTTGACCAAGCAGTAGCAATTCTCGCGCGAGTCGTTGGGACGGCAGCACGCCGTTCGCGCTTAGGCGCAACCGGCGGCGATGACCTCGTCGCAGGCGACGAAAGTCGCACCTCGTCGAAGCGGAGGAGGCCATGACGGCGCCAGCCAGCACCAAGCAGCCAGGTCCGCGCACCGACGACCGCCGGAGCGTCGAGCGCAAGATCGACCACGGCGCTGTGATCGCGCCAGCCGTCGAACCAGCGGGCTGAAGAGCAGGGGTCGAGGGTGGCCACCGCGCGGCCGTGCTTGCGAGCGTTGAGCAGCACGTAGGCGAGCGCGTGGCGAACCTCGCGCGGGTTGCGAAGCTCGCGGTAGTGATAGCGGTCCGCCCATACGGGCCCGCTGCGCTCCGAGGCCCGATTGAGGGCGCGGGCGGCGCGGATCATTAGGCCCCGCATGCCCGTGGAGAGCGTGGCCTTGTCGTGTGCCTCGACAATGAGGTGCACGTGGTCTCCCTGAACCGAAAAGTGGACCAAACGGAAGTCGGAGCGGGAGCTGGCGGCAATCGCACCTTCGAGCGCGGCGTAGAGCCGCGCCCGGCGCAACGAGCCAACGTCGGCCCGGGCACGAAGGGTGACGTGGAGGGGGAAGCGGCTCTTGTGCTGGGAGCGGGAACGATGCAGGACGACGGGGCGAGGCCCGGGTTTGCGCCCGGCGCCCTCGCGACGGCCGCCCCAAGTGCGAACGGGGAGCGATAGCTGACGTTGGCGTGCCATCTTGATTAGGGCGATAATAAGGCATGCGATCTCCTTGGGCAAATGGCATTCGTCGCGTAGTTGAGATCGAGCGACTTTTAAGGCGTTCGTGCATCCGCGGCGCCCGGGACCGAGGGCATCAACGCAATCCACACGCGACGTTGGCTATCGCGTGCGGAAAAAAGGAGCGAGACTGGCGAACGATGTCCGAAAGCAGCCGCGAGGTATCGATCGAAGACGAAATAGCTCAGCTGCGCATGACTCGGCCACATGTCGTACTCATGGGAGCGGGGGCAAGCCTTGCCGCTTGTCCAAGCGGAGACAAGTTTGGCCGTCGCCTGCCCGTGATGGCGAACTTAGTGGAGATGTTGTCTCTCGAAGACCGAGTCCCTGCGAGCCAACGATCGGACTTTGAGGGGGCATATAGTGCCTTGGTGGCGAATCCCGCGAAGACGGCCACCGCTCGTATCGTCGAGGAAAGAATCTACGACTACTTCGACAAGCTGGTTCTGCCCGACGAACCAACCATCTACGATCACCTTGTCTTGTCCCTGCGGACGAAAGATGTCATCGCGACTTTCAATTGGGATCCGTTTCTGATTCAAGCACTTCGGAGAAATGGCCAGGTTCTGAGAGCATCGGGTTGTCCAACCGTTCTTTTTCTCCACGGGAATGTTCTTGAGGGTCACTGCGTGCGCGATAGGGTCTTCGGAGTCAAAGGAGCCGCATGCTCGCAGTGCAACGAGCCATTCGTTCCGTCGCGTCTGCTTTATCCGGTCACGAAGAAGGATTACGCGAGCGACGGATTCCTCAACGACAGCTGGAGGCGACTTTCCGAGGCATTCAAGATCGCGTTCATGGTCACGATATTCGGTTACAGCGCACCGAAGTCCGATGGTGATGCAGTGAGGTTGTTGAAGACTGCATGGGGAAGATCAAAGGATCGGGAGATGGAACAGTTTGAGCTGATCGACATCCGCGACGAGGCGTCACTCGTCAAGAGTTGGAAGGGGTTTATCCATACGCACCACTACAACGTTGAGAAGGAGTGCTTTTCATCGTCGGCGATGCTTCATCCGCGAAGAACTGGAGAAGACTTCATGAATCGAATCGTCGAAGCTCGATGGACGACGCCGAACCCGCCACCGCGCACCTCAGAGCTCCGAGAGCTCCACGAATGGTATCAGCCGCTTCTGCTCGCTGAGCGGAAGACTCAGGAGAGAGCTCTCCCTAACGCGCGCTAGCTGCGGGCTCGTTCCGCTGCAAGTCAATGCGACAAAGCGCGCGTCGAGCGTCGCACGCAAGGGGCTTGGCCTCTCCCCCGCGGACGGGAGAGGCGATCGGACTCAGCGCCGCGCGCCCCTCGCGGCCCTCGGCGTCTCGTCGGTGTTCACCATCGGACCGCGCGCGCCGTGACCGCCGCCGCCGCGGCGGTGCTTGCCGTGCTTCGGCGCGGGCGCGTGGATCTCGGGGCCCTCGCCCGGCGCATCGTCGCCAGCTTCCAGCTCTGGTGGCGCCTCGGGCTCGGGGCGCGTGGTCATCTTCTTGACCCAGTCCAGGCACTGCTTCTCGGTGAACGTCGCCTCGTGCCGATCGAAGAGCAGCGACTCCGAGGCCGCCTGCTCGTACTCCTCATCGGTGATGTGCCCGCGCTGGTGCACGGTCGCCAGGATCCGGTGCACGTACTTGTCCCACGGCGGATAGAGCGAGCCATGACAGTACTGGATGTAGCGGCGCTTGGGGTTGGGCAGCATCGACGAGAAGAACGCGCCCTCGAGCGGCGTCAGCTCCGACGGGCGCTTGCCGAAGTAGTGGCGCGCGGCCGCGCCGATGCCGTAGATGCGCGGCCCGAACTCGATGGCGTTGAAGTAGAGCTCGAGGATCCGCTCCTTGGGCAGCACCTGCTCGAGGTACCAGACCAGGAACAGCTCCTGAAGCTTGCGCGACAGCGTCTTCTCCTGGCTGAGCAGGACGTTCTTCACCATCTGCATGGTGATCGACGACGCGCCGATGCGGAATCCGCCGCGTTCGAGGTTGCGCTTCAAGGCGCCCTTGAACTGGGAGGTCACCCAGCCGTGGTGCTTGAAGAAGCCGTTGTCCTCGGTGGTCATGATTGACCCGATGAGGTAAGGCGATATGTCGGCATAAGGCGTGAAGTCGGGGTTGTCGGGCCCGACGATGAACTGCATGTCCTCGGTCTCGCCCGGTCCCATCGACGTCCCGGGCGGCTTGGGCACCTCGACGGTCATCACGATTGGCTCGCCCTCGCGCAACGCCGCCACCGCCTCGGGTGCCTTGACCACCTTGCACCCGTTGATGCCGACCTTGCCGCGCAGGTCCAGCGACTCGAGATCCGCGAAGTCGATCTTGGTGCCGACCAGCGCCTCGAAGTTGCCCTGCAGCACGAATCCCTGCAGCTTCGGCGTGAGCGCCGCCGGGATGCTCGCCAGCAGCTTGGAGCACGGCAACTTCGGAACCGTCAGCGCGAGATCGATCTTCGGGACCATGCTGAGATGGCTGCCGTCGGTGAACACGTACTTCCCGCGCGGCAGCTCGACCGAGCCGGTGATGCGCGCAACCAGGTTGCGGAGGCGCCCCTCGAGCAGCTCGAGCTCGACGCGGCGACGCTGCGGATAGGCGATCCCGCGCAGTACCAACCCCAGCGACATCCCTTCGATCGGCTCGCCCGACAGCGCGTCGTGCTGCAGGCTGAGCCCGGTCACCGCCAGGTCGCCGCCGAAGCGGACCGACTCGCCCGCCCAGGTCAAATCGAACGCAGCGTCGATGTTGGAGCGCGCCGGCGACAGCACCGAGCGCGGCAGCACGTCGGCGATCTTGTCGAGCGAGAACTGCGCCGCGCGCAGCGACAGTCGCCCCTCGCGGTTGGCCGGCTGCGCCGTACCTTTCGCGGTCCACAGCGACTCGCGCGCGCCGCCATAGCTCCCGTGCAGATCGATCACGACGCCGCGGCCCTCGGCGTCCGGCGTCGTGCCCGCCGCGGTGGGCGGCGGTCCGACGGTGCCGGTGATTCCGGTCAGAGCTAGCGTCGGCAGCGGCGTCGCGAATCCATCCTGGACACGCACATTCGGATAGCCCTGCGGGTGCAGACCCGACGCCAGCGCCGTACGGACGTCGAGCTCGGTCGCGCCGAAGCGCGGACCCTTGTCGCCGCCGCCGAGCGCGAGCAAGCCGGAGACGCCGCGCAGCCGGACCTGCGCCTGGCGCCCCGGCGCGAGCAAGCCGGCGATGCCGGCGACCTTCAGCGAGAGGCCGCTCTCCGAATCTTGTAGGGAGATCGTGCCGCTCTCGACGCGCACACCCGGCACCGACGAAGACGACGTTGCGCTCACCGACGCCGCCGCGCCGTCGGCGCCGCGCTTGCCGCGCAGGCGGGTCACGATGTCGCTGACGTTGTCGCCGTCGCCGCCGCGCACGGCGTTCACGCGCAGGCCGATCACCGTGATCGGGCTGCCCCCCCACGCGGCGCTGAAGGGGACCGAAATCTCTTCGGCGGTGACCAGCGGCGGCGCATCGGACTTCGCGTCGGGCTTGCCCGCCGGCGCGTCCCCGACCACGGAGTCGTGCACAATGAGGCCGCGCAGCACGAAGCGGCCGAGCCCGCCCCGCCCCTGCGCGATCGTCACCGGCCGGCCGAGCCGGGCGCCGATTTTCGACGCGACCGCGTGCGCGACGATGCCGCCGATCACCAGGGGGTAGAGCACCAGCAGCAACACGGCGACCGCGCCGGCCAGCCAGAGCTTGGGACGCCGACGCAGCAAGGCCGCCAACGCACTGACGGAGCCGCCGGACTTCGCGGATACGGGGGCCACTCGCCCGTCATCCTACCAGCACCTTCGCCAAGCCAAGCGGGGGAAATGCGAGACAGAGATTTGCCGCCCGGGGCCCTCCCCCCTGCATCAGTGCTTGCCGCACGCGCGAGAAGGGCCGATGCTGGAGAGGGGATGCTCTGACCGCGACATGAGCAGCACGGCCACGACGGGCGACAAGGACGATGGCGCGGCGAGCGAGGCTCCTCGCGCGCGCGACGAGATGCCCGACGTGCTGCATCTTTACCGCACCGGCGCGCTCGACGAAGCCGAGGCGCGTTGCCGCGCGATCGTCGAGCGCGATCCCGCGCACGGCGCAGCCTGGGATCGCCTGGCGCACATCGCCGAGCAGCGCGGGCAGATGGCCGCCGCCGAGGAGCACTACGGCCGCGCGACCGCGACGCTGGCCGAGCCTGCCGAGGCGCACAGCAACCTGGCCGTGCTGTTGCAGCGGCGCGGTGACCTCGCCGGCGCGCAGGAGCATTACCGCCGCGCGATCGCGCTCGGGATGCGGCACGCGATGCTGCACAGCAACTACGGCTGCGCGCTGCGCGGCGTGGGCCGTTTACAAGAGAGCGCCGAGGAGTTCGAGCGCGCGCTCGCGCTCGACGACACGCTCGCGCACGCGCACAGCAACCTCGGTGTCACACTGGCGCTCCAGGGGGAAATCGCCGGCGCGGTGGCGCACGGGCGTCGCGCCGTGGCGCTGCAACCCGAATGGGAGCTGGCGCGCAACAATCTGCTCTTCTGCCTGAACTACGCCGACGACCTCGACGCCGACGAGATCGCGGCGCAGCACCTCGCGTTCGGACGGCGGCGGCCAGCGCCCGACGACGTCGCGCCCGATATGGACGCGGACCCCGACCCCGACCGCAGGCTGCGCATCGGCCTGGTGTCGCCGGATTTCAAGCAGCACTCGGTGGCCTATTTCGTCGAGCCGATCCTCGAGGCCTGCAACCGTGAGCGCGATGCACTGGAGCTCACCTGCTACTCCGACGTGGCCCACCCCGACGCGGTCAGCGAACGCCTGCGCGCCGCCGCCGATCGCTGGCGTCCCATCCATGCCTCGGACGACGACGCCGTCACCCAGCGCATACGCGCCGACCGAATCGACATCCTGATCGATCTGGCGGGCCACACCGCCGGCAACCGCATGTCGCTGTTCGCGTCGCGCGTTGCGCCGGTGCAGATGACCTATCTCGGCTATCCCAACACCACCGGCCTCGACAGCGTCGACTGGCGCATCACCGACGCGTGGGCAGATCCCCCCGGCGCCACGGAGTCGCTGCACAGCGAGGAGCTGCTGCGCATCACCGGAGGTTTCCTCTGCTACCGGCCGCGCACCGACCTCCCGGAGCCGGCGCAGCCACCGATGCGCGCCTCGGGCCGCGTCACGTTCGGCAGCTTCAATGTTCCGGGGAAGATCTCGCCGACGACGATGCGGCTCTGGGCCGAGATCCTGCGGCGCGTACCCGGAGCGCGCCTCGTGCTCAAGTGCGCGTCGTTCAGCGATCCGGGGACGCGCGCCACCTTTGAACACCGACTCGCGCGCTCGCCGCTCGCCGGCTGCGACGTCGTGCTGCAAAGTCCGTTCGCCAATGAGCTCGATCACATTGCCGCGTACGGCCGCATCGACATCGCGCTCGACACGTTCCCCTACGCCGGCACGACCACCACCTGCGAGGCGCTGTGGATGGGCGTCCCGGTGGTGACGCTTGCCGGGCGCACGCACGCGTCGCGCGTCGGCGCGAGCTTGCTCACGCGCCTCGGCGAGCCGTCGCTGGTCGCCGCCAGTTCGGCGGCGTATGTCGAGACCGCGGTTGGCCTCGCCGACGATCCCGAGCGGCTGCAGGTGCTGCGGGCGTCGCTGCGCGGCCGCATGATCGCGAGCGGCATCACCGACGCGGCCGCGTTCGCGCGCCACTTCGCCCAGGCGCTGCGCCGTGCCTGGCGCATCCACTGCGAGCGCGTGCGGGCGGCACGCACGCCGCTGCCGGCCGGGACGACCAGCGTGCCCATGCGCGGCCCGCTGCGCGTCGTCGTGCCCGACGCGCTCGACCAGATCACGTCCTACGTGCTGGCCGAGCAGCACGATTGGTTCGAGGACGAGATCGACTTCGTGCGCGCGGCGCTGGCGCGCGGCGAGCGCGCGGTCGACATCGGCGCCAACCACGGTGTCTACGCGCTGGCGGCCGCGCAGCGGGTCGGGCTCACTGGCCGTGTCTGGGCCTTCGAGCCCGGCGGCGCGGTCGCCGAGCGCCTGCGCGCGAGCCTCGCGATCAACGCGCTGCCGCAGGCGGAGGTCGTCGCGGCCGCGGTCAGCAACCGGGAGGGGAGCGGCACGCTGGTTGGCGGCGGGCACAGCGAGCTCGGTCACTTGCAACGGACCCAGGACGCCGGTCCCGGCGCCGGTATGGGCGAAGCCGTCGCGCTGCTCACGCTCGACTCCTGCGCGGCGCGGCTCGGAATGCGCGACATCGCGTTCGTGAAAATCGACGCCGAAGGCGCCGAAGCCGAGATCATCGAGGGCGGCCGGCGCTTCTTCGCCGAAGAGTCGCCGCTGGTGATGTTCGAGGTGCGCCCCGGCGACGCAACGATCGACACCGACCTGGTGGCGCGCTTCGAGCAACTCGGCTACCGCGTCTATCGTGTGATGCCCGGCCTCGGGATGCTGGCGCCGTTCGACGGTGCGCGCCCGCTCGATCCCTTCACACTGAACCTCTTCGCCAGCCGCGACGATCGCGCGCAGCGCCTGGAAAGGCGCGGGCTGCTCGCGCGAGCCGCGACGCTGGCGAACGCCGCCGGCGACGAGGCCACGCCTGTCGGCGCCGGGCTCACCCATCTGCGCGCGCAGCTGTTCGCGGCGATGCTGTGGTCGCGCTGGTCGGGGTGGAGCGCCGCCACACCGAAGTCGCCGCACGATCGCGCCTACGGCCGCGCTCTCGATGCCTACGCGATCGCACGACAGATCACCGAACCGCCCGCGCGCCGCGTGGCCGCCCTCCTGCGCGCGCTCGACCTCATCCGCGCCAGCGCGCGGGACACGCCCACGGTGGCGGTCTGGCAGTCCTGCGCGCGCATCGCCTGGGAGGCCGGCGAGCGCGCACTCGCGACCGAGGCGCTCGACCAGATCGTCGGTCGCTGCATGCAAGCTGGGCCACCCCTCACCGGCGCCATCGACGACAGCGAGCTCGGTTGCCCGTTCCTGGCCGTGAGCCCGCGTTTCGACGACCTGCCGCCGGTCGAACGCGACGATCCGCACGAGGCCAAGCAAGAGATGACCCGCTGGCTCCTGGCCGGCGCGCTCGAGCAGCGCGAGCGGCTGCGGGCGTTCTCGTCGTTCTACACCCTCCACGATCCCGCGACGCTCGCGTGCCTGGAGACCATCGCCCGCCTCGGCTACGGAAGCCCGGAGATGGCGCGCCGGCTGGAGCTCGTAAAAAGGCGGATGGGACGCTGACCAGACTACGCGGCGAAGGCCGGCGCCAGCTCGACCGCCAGACGGCGCCGGGCGTGGTGCAAACGCGACATCACCGTGCCGACCGGGCAACGCGCGATGCTGGCGATGTCCTGATACGACTCTCCATCCATCTCGCGCAGCGCGATCACCTCGCGGTGGACCGGCGACAGGCGCTCCATCGCCGACTGCACAGAGGCGCCGACCTCGGCCTGCGCGTACAGGTGCTCGGGCGTCTGCTCCTCGACGGTCAGCACCGGCTCGGCGCGACGATCGCCGTCCTCGTTCTCCAGCGTCGAATCGCGCCGCGCCTCGGGGCGCCGCAGGCGATCAAGGCTGGTGTTCACCACGATCCGGTGCAGCCAGGTCCCGAACGCCGATCGCCCCTCGAAACGCGTGAGGTAGCGGCACACCTTGAGGAGTGACTCCTGCACCACATCCTCGGCGTCGTCTGGATTGCGCACCACCCGCAGGGCCACCGCCAGCATCCGTGGGCGCACACTGGCGAGCAGCCGATTGAGCGCATCGCGGTCACCGGTCTTGGCCCGCTCGATCAAGTGCCCATCTGCCTCGCTGCCCTGAGACAGTTTTGCTTCGTCCCCTGCGGCGGCCTCGGTATCGACTGGGTTTTTCATGGCTGACCAAGGTGAATTGCAAGGTCAGGACCGTTTATTGTCCTGGGGGCTCCCAGACCCGGGGATGTCACCCCGCACGCCTACATCCTGCTACTATTCCGGGGGCCGTCGCATGAACGAGTTGCAGCGGATCCGGAGTGTGCTCACCGCCGTGAGGCGGCGTGCCCTGTTACGCGCTGCACTGCAGACCACCGGCTTCGGGCTCGCGGGAATGCTCGTCGCGCTGCTGGTGTTAGCGCTGTCGGCGACTGCCGTCGGCCCGGCAGGCTTCTGGCCGCTGCTCAGCGTGGTGGTGCTCGCCACGCTCGCCATTGGCGCGCTGGCGTTCGGCCTGATTCGCCCGGCGCGCGCGCTGCGCGGGGATCGCGCCGCCGCCCGCCTGGTCGCGAGGCTGCATCCGGCGGTCGCGAGCGATCTGGTGTCGGCGGTCGAGCTCGGGCCGCCCGACGAGATGCCCGCCGAGGCCGACTCCGAGTCGACGACCGTCTCGCGCACGCTGGTGCGCGCGCTGCAAGGCTCGGTCGCCGGAGCCGTCGAGCCGCTGGATCCACGGCTGCTGATCTCGCTGCGGCCAGCGGTGAGCGCGCTCGGCGTGCTGTTCGTCGTCGGCGCGGGCACGGGACTGGCGCTGCAACGCTGGCCGGATCTGGTGCGCGGCATCGCGACGCTCGCGCACCGGCCGACGCGCTTCGAGGGCGCGGCGATCTCGCCGGCGCCGCTGGTCGGCGACCTGCGGATCTCGTACGACTATCCCGCCTACACCGGCTTGCCCCCGCGCGTGGTCGACGGCTCGACCGGCGACATCAACGCGGTCAAGGGGACCAAGGTGCGGCTCGAGGCGCGTCCGCTGCGGCGCACGCGCAAGGCCCTTTTGCTGCTGGGCGAGGACGGTGAGCGCGGCGAGTTGCCGGCCAAGCTGGCGCAGGGCGTGATGTCGACGGAGCTGATGCTCAACGAGAGCGGCACCTACCGCTTCTGGCTGGCGCCGATCCTGGGCCGTCCGGTGCGCGAGCTGCGCAGCCATCAGATGACCGCCGAGGTCGACCACCCGCCACGCGTCGAGATCCTCGGTCCCGCCGACCGGCTGGAGCTACCGACGCCGCGCCCGATCGAGATCGGGTACACCGCCGACGACGACTACGGGCTCGACCGAGTCGAGCTGGTCTACCGCATCGGCGATCAACCCGAGCAGCGCCAGTTGCTGCGCGATGCGCACGGCGCGCGCGCGGCGCAGGGGCGCATGGTCTGGGATCCGGCATCGGCGGGCACCCTGCTCGCGGGCGAGCGCATCGCGTATCGCGTGGAGGCCAAGGACCGCGACGAGGTGTCGGGCGCGAAGGTCGGATCGTCGCGCACGCTCTACGTCGTGATCCAGAATCCGCACGAGAGTATCGAGGAGCGGCTCGATCGCCAGCGCGAGCTGCTCGATCGGCTGGTGGCGGATCTCGCCAACCGGCTCGAGCAGGCTCCGGCGCCGCACGACGGGGGCCCGCCCGCCGCCGGCGAGGCGCCAGCGCGCCTGGCTTCGATCGCGATCCTGCACGACGCCGAGGAGTCGCACCTGGCGCTGTTCGGACGCTTGCTCGACGACGACCGGCGCGAGGGGACGCTGGGCAAGGCGCTGCGCAGCGCGCTGGCCGGAATCGCCGACCGGCTCGAGCACGTGCTGCGCGACGAGGCCGCGGCGCTCGGTCCCAAAGGCGGCGCGGCGAACGGCAGGGTCGCCGGCAAGGTGACGGCCGCGGGCGCGCCGGCGACCCTGGCCAGGGTCAACGCGCTCGCCGACAAGCACGCGGCCGAGCTGGAGAAGGACGTGCTGCTGCTCGACGATCTGATCGGGCGGCAGCGCCTCGAGGATCTCGCGCGCCTCGGGCGCGATCTGACCGACGCGCACCAGCGGCTGCAAGATCTGTTGCAGCGGTACAAGGCGACCAAAGATCCCGGGCTGCGCCGCCAGCTGGAGCGCGAGGCGCGCGATCTGCGCTCGCGCATCAACGACCTCGCGCAGAAGATCGCGGCGCTCAAGGCGCGCAACGACGTGCCCGAAGAGTGGCGCAACATGCCCGACATGAAGGCGGTCGCCGAGCAGGCGCGCAAGCTGGACGATCTGCTCGAGCGCGGCGACGAGGCGGGCTTGTCCAAGGCGCTGTCCGAGCTGGGCGAGAACTTGAAGTCGCTGCGCCAGATGCTCGATCAGAACCTGGAGGGCTTCGGCGCCGAACGCTTCCCGCAGGAGAACCGCGTGGTCGCCGAGCTGATGAAGAAGATCGGCGATCTCGAGGGCGACGAGCGCGCCCTGCAGAAAGAGACGCAGGGGCTGGCCGATCGGCAGGAGGCGGAGATCGAGAAGCGGCTCAAGGGGCAGCTCGACGAGTTCCTGAAGCGCGAGAACGAGAAGGTCGAGCGGCTGCGGTCGCGGCTGGCCGGCGTGCCGACCGGCGACCCGGAGAGCGCGCTCGCAGAGGAGCTCGAGCGCGCGCGCGACAGCGCCAAACAGATGAAGCGGCTCTTCGCGGAGCGCGACCTCGCCGAGGCCAAGGGCGAGGCGGAGCGCGCGGCTTCGAGCCTGGATCGCGCGTCGGAGCACATGGACGGCGACGAGGGCAACCGCAAGCGGCGGCCCCGGCCGGCGCGTCCGTCGGACGTCGAGGCGGTGAACGACGCACGCGCGACCGCGCAGGAGATCGCCGATGATCTCGAGAAGATCCTGCCGCGCGCCAGCGAGATGATGACGCCCGAGGATCGCGAGCAGGCGCGCCGGCAGGCCGAGCAGCAGAACGCCATCGGCAACCGCACCGACGAGGCGGCGGCGGAGGCGGCCAAGCGCCTCGGCAAGATGCCGGGGCTCGAGAAGGCGGAGTCGGATCTCAAGGGCGCGGGCACGCGCATGCGGCAGGCGGCTGAGATGCTGAAAAAGAGCGAATCGAAGCCGGCCTCCGGCGCCGAGCGCGATGCCGCCGATCGCCTGGCCAAGCTGCGCGATTCGCTGCAGGAGCGCACGATGGGCACCGGCAAGCAGCAGCACGACCCGGTGCGCATCCCCGGCGCCGACGAATCGACCGCGCCACGCGCCTGGCGGCAAGAGCTCATGGACGCCATGAAAGAGAAGGCGCCCGAGCGGTTCCGCGACGAGGTGCGACGCTATTACGAGGAGCTGGTGCGATGACGCGCGGGTGGGCGGCCGGGTTGGTGGCGACAGCGCTGGTGGCGGCGGCGGCGGTGCGCGCGCCGATGGCCGCGGGGGAGGGCGCGCGCGCGGGGGCGCCGGCGGCGACCAGCGGCAACGCCAACGTCGTCGAGAAGATGTTCGACGAATGGCGCTTCCGCGACGGCACGGCGGCGCTGCAGGAGCTGGTGCGCACCGCACCGCAGGCGCCGCAGACGCTGGTGATGGAAGGCTACGCGGCGTTCCTCAAGGGCGACTACGAGGGCTCGGTGCGCAAGCTCAACGCCGCGGTCGAGGAGTCGGGCAGCGCCGAGCCCACGGTAGCCGCGGCGGCGAAGGAGCTGCAGGGGCTGGCCAGCGAGGCGCGCGATGCGGTCAAGGACCACCGCGAGGAGCGCTCGACGCACTTCCTGATGCGCTATCCAGCCGAGGACGCGGTGCTGGTGCCCTATGCGCTCGAGGCGCTGGAGTCGGCGTACACGGCGCTGCACCAGGATCTGGGGTTCGACGAGGAGATCCCGATCCGCATCGAGATCTACCGCAGCCCGTCGGACCTGGCAGCGGTCTCGTCGCTGTCGCCGGCCGAGGTTGCGCGCACGGGGACGATCGCGCTTTGCAAGTGGGCGCGCCTGATGGTGACCACGCCGCGCGCGCTCGCCTACGGCTACCCGTGGCTCGACAGCATGAACCACGAGCTGGTGCATTACGCAGTCTCGTCGCTGACCGGCGACCGCGCGCCGGTCTGGATGCAGGAAGGGCTGGCGAAGTTTCTCGAGCGGCGCTGGCGCGAGCCGGCGGGCGGGCGGCTGGCGCCGTCGATGGAGCACCTGCTGGCGCGGGCGCTGCACTCCGGCAAGCTGATCAGCTTCGATGCCATGCACCCCTCGATGGCGAAGCTGCCATCGGCCGAGGACGCTACGCTGGCGTTCGCCGAGGTGGCCAACGCGATCGCTTACCTGCACTCGCTGGGCGGCATGCCGGCGCTGCGGGCGGCGATCCAGAAGGTCGCGAGCGGCGTCGACGCGCGCACGGCGGTGGCGCAGGTGGCGGGTGGCAGCTGGGCCGACTTCGAGCACGGCTGGCGCGGGTTCATGAACGCGCAGCACTACAAGACGTTCACGGCCATCGACATCCCCACGACGCACATCCGCAAGAGCGGCGCGATCGCATCGCGGCGCAAGCCGACCGAGGACGAGGCGCTGACGACAGGACAGAAGCAGGCGCCGGCTTTTCGCTATTTGCGGCTTGGCAACATGATGCTGCAGAGTAACCGCCTGCGCGCCGCCGCGGTCGAGTATGAAAAGGGCGCCAAGGTGAGCGGCGTGGCCATCGGCGGCCCGACGACGGCAGTCAGCGCGCGCGTGGCGGCACGTGCGGGGGATCCCGCGGTGCACTGGATCTTTCCCGTGAAGCTGGGGCGGATCTATCTGGCGCTGGGTGAGCCGGACCGCGCGATCAAGGCGCTGTCGGGCGCCGTGGTGCTGTATCCGGATCTGCCGTGGCCGCACTTGATCAGTGGGCAGGCGATGCTCGCCAAGGGCGACGCCGCGGGCGCGCTGGTCGCGCTCAAGACGTCGCTGGCGACCAACCCCTTCGACCCGGCGGTGCACTGCGCGCTGGCCGAGGCCTACGGCAAGCTGCCGCCGTCGACCACCCCCGCGACCGCGGCCACGCCGCCCCCGGCGGCGGGCGTGCGCGAGCGGGAGCAGCGGTTTTGTAGAGAGCTCGCGGAGCCGTAGGACGCGGCGAGCGGAGACCGGACCTCATCACCCAACCCTCTCCTCCACGATCGACTCAAGCGTCGGGGAGTGAGCGTGGGGGTCGTGGAGAAGAGGGCTTTCGGATATCTCCCTCTCCTCCACCCGCGTGGAGAAGACGGTCGCATTTCTCTTCCTCCCTCTCCTCCACGTCTGCGTGGAGGAGAGGGTCGGGGTGAGGAGGTCTGGGTCATTCTATCGTGCGCCGCGCGCCGGTGACGTCCAACCTCACCATCACGCCTTCGGCGGCGCTCGTGTAGCCGCCGCCGCTCCCCGGTTGCGCGCCTCCCACCGCGATCGTGAAAGCGCCGGGCTCGACCACGCGACGACCGTCAGCGCCCACGACCGACAGCGCGCGCGCGTCGAGGGCGAGCGTGACCTTCTCCCTCTGCCCGGGGGCGAGCGCGATCCGCCGAAAGCCGGCGAGCCAGCGGATCGGCACCGCCGCGCCCCCACCCTCCCGCGCCACGTAAAGCTGCACCACCTCGTCCCCCGCCCTCGCGCCCGTATTCTCGACCGTCGCGCTGACCTGGAACGACGTCCCCGCATCTCCGCGCGCCGGAGTGATCGCAACCTCGTCGTATCTGAACGTCGTGAAGCTGCGCCCGAACCCGAACGCATACGTCGGCTCGCCGCGGAAATACCGATAGGTGCGGCCCTCCATGCGGTAGTCCTCGAACGGCGGCAACTGATCGATCGATCGGTAGAATGTGACCGGCAGCCGCCCCGCCGGATTCGCCTCGCCGAAGAGCACGTCGGCGACCGCCGAGCCGCCCTCCTCGCCCGGGTACCAGGCCATCAGGATCGCGGGCACGTGGCTCTTCGCCCACTCGATCCCCAGCGCGCCGCCGCCGGTCAGCACCAGCACCGTCGGCTTCCCCACCCCGACCACCGCCTCGAGCAGCCGCTGCTGCACGCCGGGCAACGCGATGTCGCGCCGGTCGCCACCGGGGTTGAGCAGGCTGTCCTTCTCCTCGCCCTCGTAGCGCGGCGACAGCCCCAGCACCACCACCGCGACGCCGACGTCGGGCCCCCGAATCGCTTCGACCGCGTCGGCGATCCCCGACGTCGACTTGCTCGCGATGCCGCAGCCCTTGGCGTAGCGCACCGCAACTCCACGCGCATGGGCCTTCGCCCGAATCCCATCCAGGATCGTCACTGCGTGCGACGGCTTCCCATTGTAGTTGCCGAGCAACACCTCTTCATCGTCGGCGGTCGGCCCCACCACCGCGATCCCTTTCACCCCAGCCGCCAGCGGCAATACCGGGCCGCGGTTCTCGAGCAATACGAGCGACTTTTGCGCCGCGATCTTGGCCAGCTCGCGGTGCGCCGGCGAGTCGACCACGCTCATCGGGAGCTGCGCCCAGGGCACCAGCGCCGGCGGATCGAACATGCCCAGCCGGAAACGCGCCGCGAACAGCCGCCCGACCGCGCGATCGATCTCGGCCTCGCTGATCAAGCCCCGCTTCACCGCGCCGACCAGCGCGCGATAGGTCCCGCCGCAATTCAGGTCGGTCCCCGCGCGCACCGCCAGCGCCGCCGCCTCCTCCGCCGACGATGCCACCCGGTGCTCGCGGTAGATGTCGTCGATCGCACCGCAGTCCGAGACCACGAACCCGCCGAACCCCCATTCCTTCCGCAAGATCGTCTCCAGCAAGCGCGGGCTGGCCGCGCACGGCTCGCCATTGACGCGATTGTAGGCCGGCATGACCGCGCCGACCTTCCCCTCGCGCACGCAGGCCTCGAACTGCGGCAAATAGCTGTCGCGAAGGTCGTGCTCACTCACGCGCGCATCGAAACGGTGGCGCTCGATCTCGGGCCCGCTGTGCACCGCAAAGTGCTTCGCGGTCGCGACCAGCTTCAGGTATTTGGGGGGCGGCGCGCCCGGCTCCATTCCCTGCATTCCCTCGATGAACGCCACGCCCAGGCGCCCGGTCAGGTAAGGATCTTCGCCGTAGGTCTCCTGCCCCCGCCCCCACCGCGGGTCGCGGTAGAGGTTCACGTTGGGCGAGAAGTACGTCAGCCCCTGGTAGCGCCCGCGCTTCCCCCGCCGCACGAAATCCTGGTGCTTGGCGCGCGCCTCGTCGGAGATCGCGGTCGCCACCCGGCGCAGGAACGGCTCGTCGAACGCCGCCGCCAGCCCGATCGCCTGCGGGAAGACCGTGGCGATGCCGGCGCGCCCCACGCCGTGCAGCCCCTCGCTCCACCAGTCGTAAGCCGGGATCCCGAGGCGCCCGATGGCCGGCGCCTCGTTCACCATCTGGCCGACCTTCTCGGCCAGCGTCATGCGCCCGATGAGGTCGCGCACGCGCTCGTCGACCGCGCGCGCCGGGTCCCAGGCGGGTATCGGAGCGTTCGAGCTGTCCCGCAAGTTGCCCCCCACGCAGGCGCTCACCCCCGCCAGTAGGGCGGCCGCGCGCAGCCCGCTACTTGAGCGTGACCGTGGTCTTTGCGTAAACCTTCTCTTTTCCGCCGATGAGCCGCGTCGCCAGCACGTCGTACTTGTGGCCTTTGACGAAGCCCAGATCCTTTGAGATCGCGACGCCGTTCAGCTGCACGATCTTCTGGTCCGGCTTGACGCTCACCTCGCTGTAGTTGACCTGCTCGCGCGGCTTGGCCGAGATGTCGTAGTAGACGATGTTGACGCTATTGGCACCGGGCGCCTCCTTCAAAAAGACCATGAAGTTCAAGGTCCAGTTGCCGTCACCCTTGATCGCGGTCTTCGACTGCTTCTTCATCGCCGACACCATGGCGCCGTCGGACGCGTAGCCCTGCCCGAACTCCGTGTCGCTGACGAAGATGCGCCCCTTGTTGGCGCGCCAGGCCCCCGAGTCCTCGGCGGCGGCGGGCGCCGGCGACAAGAGGCCGGTCGCGCCGAGCAAGCCGGCTGCGCCGACCACGAGCATCACCGCCCTTGCCGCTCGGGCGGCGCTGGCGGCGGGTCTGCGGGCGGCGCGGGCGGGTGACGACGTCGGGATCAAACGCATGGGGCCTCCTGCCTTTTCGGTATCGCTTATGGTGCACAATTTCAAGCCTGCCGGCGGCCGTCCACGATGGACCCATGGCAACCGGCGCGGGCGCGTGGCATTCTGGGACAGATGTCCGAACGCGATCCGTCGTTCTCCGGCGCCCCGGCGCGTCGCCCCGCCAACGATGGACCCATACAGTCGGGACCCATACAGTCGGGACCCACGCCGTCGGGACCCACACCGTCGGGACCCACACCGTCGGCACTCACTCCGTCGGCGGTCTCCGATCCGGATCGTGACCTCGAAGCCGTGCGGGAGATGGCGGAAGCGCGGCGCGCAATCGCCGCCGAGATCGGCAAGCGTATCGTGGGGCAGGAGTCCGTGATCGACCACCTGCTGATCGCACTCTTCGCGCGCGGGCACTGCCTCTTCGTCGGCGTCCCCGGCCTGGCCAAGACACTGCTCATCCAGACGCTGTCCGACGTGCTCGACCTGTCGTTCGGGCGCATCCAGTTCACGCCCGATCTGATGCCGTCGGACATCACGGGCACCGACGTGCTGGAGGAGGATCGCGCCACCGGACGCCGCGTCTTCCGTTTCGTGCGCGGACCGGTCTTCGCCAACGTCATCCTCGCCGACGAGATCAACCGCACCCCGCCCAAGACCCAGGCGGCGTTGCTGCAGTCGATGCAGGAGTACCGCGTGTCGGCGGGTGGCCAGACCTACGATCTGCCCCTGCCGTTTCTGGTCTTCGCGACCCAGAACCCGATCGAGCAGGAGGGTACGTACCCGCTGCCCGAGGCGCAGCTCGACCGGTTCATGTTCCAGATCGACGTGAGCTATCCGTCGGAGGAAGAAGAGGTCCGCATCGTCAACCAGATGACGACGTCGTATCGGCCGGCGCTGCGCAAGCTGCTGTCACCCGAGCGCATCCTCGATTTGCAAGACCTCGTGCTGCGCGTGCCGGCGGCCAGCCACGTCGTGCGCTACGCGGTGGCGCTCGGGCGCGCGACCCGGCCCAGCGAGGCGACCGCGCCCGACTTCATCAAGAAGTACGTCTCCTGGGGCGCGGGACCGCGTGCTTCGCAGTATCTGATCCTCGCCGCCAAGGCACGCGCGATCCTCAACGGCCGTTACGCTGCGTCGGTCGAGGACGTTCGTGCGCTGGCGATGCCGGTGCTAGTGCACCGCGTGCTGCCCAACTTCCACGCCGAGGCCGACGGGCTGAACGCGCGCACGCTGGTGGGCCAGCTCATCGACGGCGTGAAGCCGGCCTGACGCGACGAGGCCCGAGGCGCGACGAGGCACGAAAACGTTGGCTGACTCCCCCGCCCCCCCGCCGCAGACCGACATTCCCGCGGAGGGCCGCCGCCAGACGCCGCTCGTGCTCGATCCGCTCGACCTCGCGCGCCTGTCATCGCTCGCGGTGCGCGCGCGCGTGATCGTCGAGGGCGCCTTCGCCGGCACACACCACAACCCCCACGCGGGAACGTCGATCGAGTTCGCCGAGCACAAGGAGTACGCGCCCGGCGACGACGTGCGCCACATCGACTGGAAGGCGGTCGGGCGCGTCGGCCGCTACTACATCAAGCGCTTCGAGGACGAGACCGAGATGCGCACCTTCCTGCTCGTGGACGCGTCGGCGTCGATGGGCTACCGCCGGCGCGGCCTGTCCAAGCTCGAGTACGCGACCTACCTGGCGGCGGCGATCGGCTACATGCTCGCGCAGCAGGGCGACCCGTCGGGCCTGGTGCTGTTCGACGAGAAGACGCGACAATACCTGCCCCCGCGTACGCGCGGCGGGCACGTGCGCGATCTCTTGCTCGCGCTCGAGGGCGCGTACGCCGCCGGCCGCACCCAGCCGGGGCGCGCGCTCGCCTACGTGGGCGAGCTTGCCGATCGGCGCAGCCTGGTGATCCTGATGGCCGACCTGCTCGACGCGCCTGACGACCTGCGCGATCGGCTGCGGCAGCTGCGCTCGCGCGGGCACGACGTCGTGCTCTTCCACCTGCTCGACCCGGACGAGGTCGAGCTGCCCTACGACGACCTCACCCATTTCGAGGCGATCGAGCCCGGCGACGAGCGCCGGCTGCTCTGCGATCCGCGCGATCTCGCGGTCTCGTTCCGCCGCGAATCGCTGGCGCTGCGCGAGCGCTGGCGCCTCGCCTGTCTCGAGGCGCGCGTCGAGTACATCTTCGCCACCACCGACCTGCCGCCGGCGCACGTGCTGCGGTCGTTCCTCTTCAGCCGCCAGCGGGCGCGTCGGCAGGGCTAGAACGCATGCAGTTCCTCGCCCCCTCGCTGCTGCTCGGTCTCGCCGCCGCCATCCTGCCCTGGATCATCCATCGCATCGGCAAGCGGCGCGCGAACCCGGTGCGATTCGCGGCGATGGAGCTCCTGATGCGCGCGGAGCGCAAGGTGTCGGCGCGCCGCCGGCTGCGCGAGATCCTGCTGCTCTTGCTGCGCACCGCGATCGCCGCGTCGCTGCCGCTGGTGTTCGCCAAGCCCTTTGCCGAGATCCGCTCCGACCTGCCGGCGGCGACCACGCGGCCGCAGAGCGCGGTCATCGTGCTCGACGACTCGGCCAGCCTGCGCCGCACCTCCGGCGAGACCGGCGGCGATCCGCTGTTCGAGCAGGCGCGCGCGCAGGCCAGATCGCTGATCGAGCACCTGTCACCTGAATCTGACGCCGCGCTGGTCCTGGCGTCCGAAGGGACGCCGACGCCGATCGCCGAGCCGTCGAGTGACCGCAGCCGGCTGCTGGCCGCGGTCGACGCGACCGCCTGCTCGGCGCGGCGGGGCGATTTCTCGTCGGCGATCCGCAAGGCGGCGCAGATCCTGGCGACGTCGATGCGGCAGGAGCGGATCATCTACCTCATCACCGACCTGCAGGCGGCGGGCTGGGAGAACGGCACCGGCCTGCCCGAGACCAGCTCCGGGAAGCCGCCGTTCGAGGTCGTGATCCTCGACGTCAGCGGCGGCGCGGCCTGGACCAACCGCGCCGTGGTCGATCTCGCGGCCGAGCCGGCGCCCGAAGCTGGTCCTCTCGGCGTGGCGGTGGTGGCCGAGATCGCGAACTTCTCCGACCAGCCGGCGGCGCACGTCGGCGTCACGCTGAAGATCGACGGCAACCAGGTGGCGCGCGGCTTCGTCGACATGCCGGCGCACGGGCGCGCGCGCAAGCGGTTCCTGCACACGCTGGCCGGCGGCGGCAACGCGCACGAGGCCGAGGTCGAGATCGACCATGATCGCTTCACGCTCGACGATCGGCGCCTCGCGCGCGTCGAAGTGTCGCGCGGACTGCACGTGCTGGTCGTGAACGGCGACCCGCGCACGGTGCGTACCGAGGACGAGACCTTCTTCCTCGAGGCGGCGCTGCACGCCGGCGGAAACAGCTTCATCGTCACCACGGCGTTGCCCGACGAGCTGCAGTCGCGCAACCTGTCCGACTACGCGGCGATCTTCCTGGCCAACGTCGCGCGCCCGGACGCCGCGGCCGCGGCCGCGCTCACCCGCTACGTCGAGGCCGGCGGCGGCCTGTTCATCTCCGTCGGCGATCGTGTCGACGCCGACGCCTGGAACCTGACCATGAATAAAGTGCTGCCCCAGCCGCTCGGCCTGCGGCGCACCGCCGGGGCGGCCCCGGGTGGGTCGCACGAGGGGGAGACCGTCGACCTGCGGCCGGCCGAGCGCCTGGGGCCCATCGATCGCCACCACCCGCTGCTGGGGACCTTCGCGGCGCGCGGCGAGGGCCTGACCTCGGCGCGCTTCTTCCAGTTCATGCTGCTCGCACCCGTGCCCGACGCGCCGGGACGCACAGTCGTGCTGCGCTACGAGAACGGCGCACCGGCGCTGGTCGAGGCCGAGATCGGGCGCGGCCGGGTCTTGCTGCTGACGACCACGGTCGACCGCGAGTGGACCGACCTGCCGATCCGGCCCGGGTTCCTGCCGCTGATGCAGGAGGCGACGCGCCTGCTCGCGGGCGCCCCTTCGGGCGAGGCGTCGTCGGCCCTGGTCGCGGGACAAAGGCGCGAGATCGCGCTCGGCCCCGACGACCGTCGCATCGACGTCATCAAGCCGAACGGCGAGATCCGGTCGCTGACGCCCGATGCCTCGGCGCGGCCGGGCGCCGACCGGCGCGCGTCCGGGCGCACGCTGATCTTCGCCGAGACCGATGAGCCGGGGTCGTACCGGGCGCGGGCCGCGCGCGCCGACGGCACCTCGGTCGACCGCCCCGATGAGTCGTTCGTGGTCAACGTCGACACCCGCGAGTCCGACCCGGCGCGTCTGCCCGCCGACCGGCGCCCCGATCGCGTGCGCGGCGCGGGCGGCGCCGATACCGCGCCCAAGCGCCGCCTGGAGCTCTGGCATGGGCTGTCGGCGGCGGTGCTGGTCTTCGTCCTCCTGGAGTCGATCCTCACGCTCCGGTCGCGCCGCGGCAGCCAGCTGCGTCCTGCCCGCGGGTGACCGGCACCACGCACGATTCTGGCCGGTACGAGCCGTTTTGATCGGCGGGGTCACTTCTATCTGCATGGTTGCTGCGTTGCAGCCCACGTCCGTCGGCGTACTGTATACTGCGGTCTTTCCGGTCGACGGAGGCCAGATCCAGATCCCTCGGGTGCCTGGTGACGATCAGCCATAGAGACAGTTCCCCGCGCGTCGGCCAGACCATTGCTGGCAAGTTCGTGATCGAGGCGGTGGTCGCGGTCGGAGGGATCGGCACGGTGTATCGCGCGCGCCAGCTGGGGCTCGACCGTGTGGTCGCGCTCAAGCTGCTGCGCGAGGAGTTCGCGCGCGACGATGACTTCCTGGAACGTTTCAAGCGTGAAGCCCGCGCCGCCTCGCGCCTCGAGCACCCCAATTCGGTGCGCGTGCTCGACTTCGGCCAGCACGACGACGGCTCGATCCTGTACCTGGCGATGGAGTACGTCGAGGGGCGGACCCTCTACGATGTGATCCGCCAGGACGCGCCGCTGCCCGACGCGCGCATCGTCGACATCCTGTCCCAGGTGCTGGCGGCGGTCGGCGTCGCCCACGACATGGGCGTCGTCCACCGCGACCTCAAGCCCGAGAACATCATGATCATCCGGGGCACCAGCGACGAGGGCGAGCACGCAGAGCTGGTCAAGGTGCTCGACTTCGGCATCGCCAGCCTGGGCAACGTCGCGCGTGACGCGGGCGTGTACGCCGAGGGGCCGCGCATGACCAAGCGCGGTCTCATCGTCGGCACGCCCGAGTACATGGCGCCCGAGCAAGCGGACGGGCGCGCCGACCGGCGCAGCGACATCTACTCGCTGGGCGTGGTCCTGTACCAGATGCTGACCGGTCGCCTGCCCTTCCGCGGCGACAGCCCGCTCACCGTCGCGGTCAAGCACATCACCGAGGCGCTGGAGCTGCCCTCGCAGGTCGCGGCGGTCAACCCCAAGCTCGAGGCGGTCTGCGTGCGCGCGCTCGGCAAGACCCCCGACGAGCGGTACGCCAGCGCGCGCGAGATGCGGTCCGCGCTGCGCGTGGCGATCAACCTGGCGCCGAGCCGAGCCTCGGCACCGCAGGCGGTGATCAGCGGTGCAGATTCGCAGTCGGGCCCGCTCTTCGGCACGCGGCGAACGCCGCCGGGGCAGCCGAGCGCCGGCCAACCGTCGGGCGTGTACGGCCGGCGCCGGCACGCGTCGCTGGTGGTCGGCCTGGCGCTGGCGACGCTGTTCGCGGCGGCGCTGGGCGCGCGCAGCTGGTGGGTGAAGTCACAGCGCGTGCCGCCGGGCGCGCCCACGACGACGACCAATCCCGGTCCGCGCGGGACCACGCCGGCGCCGGGCGTGCTCCCGGTCGCGACTGCCCCGACGGAAGGCTCGCTGCGCGAGAACCCGCCAGAGATCGAAGACGGCGACAACGCGCCCTCACCGGTTCGTCGCAACAAGGCCGCTCCCGCGCGCGAGACGCGGGACAAGTCGCGACGCACGGCGCACGCGACGGCCGCACCGCGCGCGGGCGGAAAAGCCGCACCGGGGACGTCGCCGGCTGTCCCCGCGAAGGGGGCCTCACCGACCGACGCCCCGGCGGGCGCGAAAACGCCGGCGGCCAAGGCCGGCCCGGCGGTCACCGCACCGACGGCGACCACGCCGCCGATCGCGCCGGCGCCGCTCGATCTCGGCCACGCCAGCGTGTCGATCGCGTCGATCACGAGCACGAGCGCGATCGCGGGCGCGAACATCCGCGTGGCGCTGAGCCGATCTCCGCTGGTTCGCTGCTATCGTGAGGCGCTGCACGGGGTGGGCGCCGCCGCCACGGGAACCGCGGTGCTGCACCTCAAGATCGACATCGCCGGCTACGTCACCAGCACCGAGCTCGAGGGCGCGCAATTCCTACCGGGAGTCAAATCATGCGTCGAGAAAGCCACACGCGGCGTACGCGTGAAAGACGTCGATACCGGAGAGGCGACCGCCGACGTGACCCTCACCTTCGCGTGCCCGCCGTGAAGACACGCGGCTGGTACCGTGGGCTGGTCGCCATCGTGCTCGCGATCGCGAGCGCCGGTGCCGCCGGCTGCGCCACCAGCTCGCGCGACGGGCTCGATGTCGCGCAGCTGCCCGAGACCGTGCGCCCCGACTACGCGCTCTTCGCGCGCCGGTGCTCGAAGTGCCACTCGCTCGCGCGCCCGCTGGGCAGCGGCATCACCGACGACACGGTCTGGATCGCCTACGTCGACAAGATGCGCCGGCAGCCCGGCAGCGGCATCTCGCCGCAGGACGCGGCGCCGATCCTGCGCTTCTTGCACTATTACTCCAGCGAGCAGCGGCGGATCAAACGCGAGCACGATGAAGCGAACGGAGGCCCGGCGACGCCGGCCTTCAGCGACGCAGCCAACCCGCCCGTGAGTCAAAAGACCGTCGACCGTTGATGCGGCGAACGCTGCATACCGCGGTCGCCGCATCGCCACTGGGACTGGCGATCGCGACCCTCGCCGTCGCGCTCCTGTTCGCGATCCTGGCCAGCACGCGCGCGCGCGCCATCGAGCGCAACTTCGCCGGGTCGGCGCAGCTCGACTATTTCCTGGTGCCGGCCGAACCGTCGGCGCCAGGACCACGCACGACGTACGATGGGTTCACCGCCGAGGTTGCGCTCAAGCTGGCGGTCGACGTGTCGGACCACCTGTCGGCCAACGTGAAGATGTGCCACGGCTGCCACGGCTTCGAGCTGCCGATGGCCTACTTCGACTACCGCGTGCGCGACGAGCTCAACTTCCGCATCGGCCGATTCAGCCCCAGCTTCGGCGCGTTCAACGTGCGCCACGATCCCGCCAACCACGCCACCAGCAGCAAGCCGCTGCCATACGACATGGGGCGCATGCTGCGCATGAACGAATGGAACCTGGGCGTCATCCCCAGCCCGTTCCCCGACAACGGCATCGAGATCGGCGGCACCCACTGGTTCGGTGAGCGCGCGCAGATCGACTACGCGGCGTACGCCGTGTCGGGGTTCAAGGCCGACGAGGGCGTTCCCGACATCGAGTGGTCGCATTCGCTATCGACGTCCGGTCAGCTCGCCGACAATAACGGCCGCCCGGCGGGCGGCGCGCGTTGGGTGCTCACGCTGAAGCTGGGCGAGGCCAACGATGTGACCGGTGGCGGAAGCGTCATGTACGGCACCTACGATCCGGCCAACCGCGTCGCGTATCTGATCGCGGGTGTCGATCTCTCGGCGCGCCTCGGGCGCACGCAGCTTCGCTTTGAATACCTGATGCGCCGTCAGAGCTTCCTGAACGACGGCTCGATGATGACGCCGACGACGACGGGGTGGAAACAGCCATTTCCGGTCGGCGATATCCAGGTCTTCGACAAGCACGGCGCCTATCTTGAGATCGAGCGCGTCATGAGCGACTCGCTGACGCTGGTGGCGCGCGCCGATGGGCTCTACCGGGTGGGAAACGAGCCGATGACCGTCAATCTGCCGACGCGCGCCGCGATCTTTCGTTATACCGGGGGCATGACCCTGGCGGTGATCCCCGGGTGGCGGGTGAAGGCCTCGGCGGAGCTGTGGGCGTTTTCGGATGATCCCCCGGTGCACCAGAATCTGGAGTTGGCGCTGCATCTGGCGTTGGTTGGGACGTTTTAGAGCTTCGCCGGCTAGCGAGTCCGTGCTCGTGTCCGTGTCCGTGCTAGGCGAGCGGCCTGCGGTCCCGTGGACGCGGTTTTCCGCTCCGTACCCGGCGAGATCCGCTCCCCGTATCACGCACCCACGAGCACGGACACAGACACGAGCACGGACACGGACACGAACACGGACACGAGCACGCCCTCGCTAGCCCTCCCCTCCCCCCGCCCGCGCCAATATCATCTGCCTCATCACTACCTTCACCCCCGGCGCTGCCTCCTCTCCCCGCGCGATCCCCCACAGCCTCGCCGCCAGCGCATCCAGCTCCGCCACGTCGAACCGCGCGCGGGCGTAGGCGTCATTCCGCCACGTCTCGATGTTGAGCGCGTGCAGCCGCGCCATACGCGCCGCCGGCAATGAGAGCGGCGCCAGCAGATCCAGCTCCACCTTCCAGCCGCTGCGTGCGGGGATCGACAGCGTCGCGCCGATGCGCAGTCGCTGGCCGTACGCGGCCTGCATCTCGCCGACCAGCTGGTAGTAGCGCGCGAACGCCGGGTGGTCGCAGCTGATGTCGGCGGTCTCTTCGAGCGCCAGCACCGCTTCGCCGGCGGCGGCTTCGGCCCAGGCAGCGAGCGCCGAATCAGGATCGCGCAGGTGGGTCAGCAGGAAGCGGCTGTAGAGAAAATCGGGCGGCTCACCGGGGAACGGCACATCGGTGACTTCGTGCACGCGGTAGGAGACGCCGGGCGGCGCGGTCACCTCGGCGCGCGCAACGTGCTCGGGCGACTGCTCCAGGCCCAGCGTCGTTCCCGGCGCGAGCAGCGCGTGCACCAGGCGCGTCGACCACCCCGGGCCGCAACCGAGGTCAACTGCGAGGCGCGGGCGCAGGTATCCGAGCAAGCGCAGGAGGCGCGCGGAGCTCGGCTCGAACGCGGCCGCGAGCAGCGCGAGGCGGTCAGCGGCGGTGGCGCCGTCGCCAAAGGTGTAGTGCTCGCCGCGCGAGACGACGGCGGACACGACGCTGGATTGCGACGACGAGGATGAAGCGATCGGACTGGGCGGGCTCATGGCTCCCTTTGCGGTGCCACCGGCGGCGCCCTTGCTTCCCTGATCCCACGAAAAAAAAGGCGCCGTCGGAGGGCGCCTTTTCGAGGTGTGGAGACTTTTGGTCTGGGTCAGGTCCTCGGGCGCCCGGTCGTAAACACACTAAAGCGCCAATACCAGCGACGGCTGGTCGAAGAAGCGCACGCAATGTGTCCGAACGAACGCACGATGTTCATCCACACTAGCCGCCGCGGGCGCCGCGGTCAACCCGCGGCGGAATTTGATTACAACTAGCCGGTCACGGAATCGGGATCGGCGTCGGCGGCACGCTCTCGGGCTGCACGCACGACGACAGGTCGAAGAACATGAACTCGAGCGCCTTTTCCTGAGGCGACATGGTCGTCGCGTTCGAGCAGTCGGTCGGAAACGGTGGCTTGCTAACGCTTGTGTCGAGTCCAGGCGCGCCGCCCCCCGATCCGACGTGCACGTCGGTGAACACCACGCGCCCGCACTGCGCGGCTTCCGGGGCTTCCATCGGCGTGTTGAAGGTCATGTACTGAGTGCGCCCATCGCTGGTGTAGATCCACCGCTGCGACGGCGCAATCACCCCGTCGATCGAATGCACGACGGCGGTGAGACTGATCTGTCCTCCCGTGAGCGCCCCGAGGGATCCCAGCCAGTTCGAGAGCGCCATGCCCTTGGGGAATGATGTGTCGATGCTCGCGGTATCGGTGGTGGTGGTGAGGTCGGTGTCGTCCCAGACCGCGGCGCTGGTCCAGGGCGGAAGGCCATCCTCAATCCAGAACCTGTGCACGTGCTCGTCGAAGATTCGGCCGCCGCTGTCCGCGTACTTCCGGATGTTGATGAAAGAAGTTATGGGAGGCGTAGGTTTCGGCGACCCGCCCTCGCAATTCAAGATCAGGATGTCGTAGCCGGCGAGCTTCGCGTAGTTGTTGAACAGCGTGCCGTACGACGAAGCGAAAGCCCCGCCCGAGGCCAGGCTGGCCGGCCCGGTGCCGTTGCCGTCGTCATACCCCACGTACATGTGCACGCGGCCGTTGCCCGAGTCGGGCGTGAACTCGCTGTCGGCGATGCCGATCTTGCGCATCAGGCAATCGAGCGAATCCGAGTGGCCGGTGGAGAACGCGATCTTGGGCAAGTGGCCTTCGGACTGGTTGGCCGGCAGGCGCAGCAGCGAATGGTCGGCGTCGGCGACCGGGTTGTCCTGGCACGCGGTCACCGACGGAATCGATACCTGCCGCCGCCATTTACCGATCTGGATCACCAGCGGGATGTTCGAGCCGACTGGCGCGTTGTCGAGCGTGAAGTGCCCGGTCGCATCGGTGAGTGCCGACGCGATCGGCGACCCGGTCGCGGTGCCGTTGCACTGATCGCAGCTGACGCCTTCGGTGATCGGCGCGAGATCGGCGTTGGGCACGTAGACAATCACGTTGTAGAGCGGATTGCGGCCTCCGGGATCGTAGACGTTGCCGCTGACCGTGGTCTTGCCGGCGTTCGGACAGGCGTGCTGCTGGCAGTTGCCCTGAGTGCAGCTGGTCTGCTGGCATTGCAGCTTCTGGCATCCGGTGGGATTGACGCCACCGTCAGGGCGGACGCCGGTTCCGCCCGGTCCGCCGCCGGATCGCGCGCCGGCGCCGCTGTTGCCGGCGGTGCCGTTGTTATTGCCGTCGCCCGCTCCCTTGATGCCCGCGCAGCCCCCGAGCGCCACCACCACCACCGCTAGAATCGTCGGAAGCCTTAACATTGCAGTATTCCGACAAGGGAGTGTCCCTCGGGCACCCTCGCGGCTCACGCCCGGAGCGTGCCACCGTCGAACGGGCCCGGCGTCAGTGGCCCATGGCCGCCGCGGGGTCCCAGCCGTCCTTGCCGCCGAGCACGCGTCGCGTCTCGTAGTTGGCGGCGTCAGCGCCGGTGAGGCGCTTGGTGTGTGGATCACGCTGGCCAGCGTGTGCCCCCACACCGGTCGAGTTGAACTCTGCATAGAACACCGACTCCATGTAGTCGGTTTCGCCCGGATGCCATTCGCGCCACCCGGCGGCCTCGATGTGCGGCCCCATCTCGGTGTTGAGGAACACCACGCTCGCCATCGAACGCCACGGCCGCCCGAGCCAGACGTGCTCGACGCCGGGCTCCGCGGTCAGCTTGCAGTGGTTGAACACGAACAGGCTCTGCTCTTCGTCGTCCTGCTTGCCGTGCGCCGTGATGTACCCGATCACGTGCGGCGTGCTGTGAATCTCGCACTTCTCGAACACCGCCAGGCTGTTGCCGAAGATGAAGTCGACGTTGCCCTCGATGTAGCAACCCTCGAAGTACTGCCGCGTCGGCGTGCAGGTCGCGGCGTCGTGCCCGGGCGGTGTGCAGTCGGAGCTGCCAGCATAGAGCGTGTCCTGATTCCCGAGGAAGCGCATGTTGCGGAACGTGGCGCGATCGCCCGACACCAGCAATGCGAGCGCCTGCGATCCCTTGGGCACCTGCGGGTGCGTGCGGTTGAAGTCGTTCGCGAACGTGAGGTTCTCGGCGTGAAAGTCGCGGCCGGTGATCCGCACCGTCGCGGACTTGAACGTGCTGCCGCTGATGCCGGCGCTGTTGTCGGAGACGATCACGACCTTGCTCGCATCGCTGTAGCCGCTGCGCAACGTGATGTTCGGCTTGTCGACGAGCAGCATCTCGCGATAGACGCCCGGCCCGATCGAGATCACCGCGTTGCCGGTCGGCGGCACGACGTCGATCGCGCGCTGGACCGAGTAGTAGTCGCCGTTGCCCGACGCCGCGACGTAGTACGTGTGATCGACCGGAGGCACCTTGTTCGCCGACGCGGGCGCGGTCACGGCATCGACGAACGGAACGAAGCGCGCATTGCAGTCGATGGGCGTGCCCGGCCTGGCGCCGCGATCGCTCGAGGTGACGTCGCCGCCGCTCGGCACCAGGTTGCCGCTGCGGGGACCGACGGTGATGTCGGCGTGGGCGGCGCGCAGGTCGCGTGTCGGGCCGACGACGTTCACGTTGTCCAGCGTGACGCCGATGCGGTTCTTCTCGTCGAAGCCGAGGAAGGCTAGCCCACCCGGCGTCACGCTACGCACGTCGCGCAGTACTATGTCGCGATAAACCGGGATCTTGTCGCCGGCGAAGTTGGTGTAGCGCGTGTCGATCAGGATCGGGTTGCCGACGTTGCGCAGGCAGACGTTCTCGTAAGAGACGGCGCGCACGAGGCCGCCGCGGCTGCGGTCCGACTTGATGCGCAGGCCGTGGTCGGTGCCGTCGAGCGTGAGGTCTGCCACTTTGACGTCGCTGACGCCGCCGACGGTGTCGCTGCCGATCGACATGCCGTGACCGGCGTAGAAGTGGTTGTGCACGATGGTGACGTGCTGGACTGGTCCCGCCGGGCCGGCCTTGATTGCGACGTTGTCGTCGCCGGTATCGATCGACGAGTAGGCGATGGTCACGTTGCGCGACGAGATGGGATTGATGCCATCGGTGTTGCGCGCGGTCTTCGGGGTCTTGATCTTCACGCTCCACGCGGTGAAGCCGTCGGTGTTCTCGACACCGACGTGCATGTTGGCGGCGTTGCGCAGGGTGATGCGGTAGAGAGTGAAGCCGTTCGACTCACGCACCTGGATCAGGCGCGGGACGGCCTGGTACTGGTCGCGCACTTTCGCGTCGCGCGCGAGATCCCACCAGGTTTCCTTGTACGTATTGGTGGCGGCGAGCAGCACGGCGCCACCGCGCCCGTCGATCGCGCCGTCGCCCATGATGCCGGCGCCGGGCGCGTGCTCGACCAGGATCAACGGCTGGCAGTGGCCGCGCTTGTCGGCGACGATGCCGCAACTGCCGGGCGTGACGTCGTAGTCGCGCGGGTTGCGCGAGGCGAAGAGGGCCACTCCCGCATCGACGATCAGCGTGACCCCCGCGCGAAGATGAAGCGGCGCGGTCAAGAATACGTTTTTGTCGCCGTCGGCGCGCAGCTCGACGGCGCGCGCGCCCGGCACGGCTCCGCCGTCGGCGCCGGCGCCACCGGCGGCACAACGATCGATCGCTTCCTGGATCCGCTTGGTGTCGAGCGCCGCTTCCGCGGCGTCGGACAGCGCGCCCGCGACCGTCGATAGATGCGCCGGCAGCGTCGTGCACACCGCGGGAAGATGCGGTTCCTTGACGTCGCGCGTGTCCTGCGCGCGCGCGAAGCGGGGCGCACTGAGGGCAAACAACGCGCACGCGAGACCGACCGAAAGGACTGCGGACCGCCGCACGACGGCGTGGGTGAAGCACATGCCTAGGGTTGTGTCACAACCACGTTGTCGAAGGTAGCCGTTGCCATCTGAGTCGCCACGCCAACGAATCCGCTAGTGATCGCGGTGCCCGTCGGCGTGAGTGGTCCAACCGCCATTCCGTTAACGGACCCGCTGAGAACGCCGGTCGCATCCACGCTGATCTGAACGCTGTACTGGGTTCCAACGGCGATGGTCATTGGAGTCACGGCGCTGGAGGCGCTCGCGACGTCTGCGGCCCTCACTTGAATCTGCGCGCCGTTGTTGGGCAAGAGCGCGATGCAATATCCGGCGTTCCCGGTCGTATACCGGAGGCAGAAGAGGGCCGTCGGTGTCGTACCAATCGCCGTCACCTTGACCTGCGCCGAAGCGGTCGTCGCGGCGGTCCAGGGAGCGCCCGGCGCGCCGCTCGCATAGCAAGCGCGGTAGGTCGTGCCGGTCGACGCTTTGTTCTGAGTGAGGACGTGCGACCCGTCGAGGACGATCTGAAAGTCGCCACCGCTGCCGCCGAGCCGCGTCCAGTTAGCCGGCTGGGTCGCTGCGATCGCGTCCGACTCGAAGTCGTCGCTGAACACGACCGTGCCCCCGCCGGCGCCGCCGGTGCCCATCATGCCGCCTGCGCCCGCTGCGTCGCCGTCGCTGCCACCGTCGGTGACGACCGCGCCGCCCATTCCGGTCGCGCCGCCCATTCCCCGCCCGCCGGTGCCCGGCGCGCCGCCCATCGCGCTCCCACCGCTGCCGGTGCGGCCGCCCGCAGAGCTGCCGCCGGCGCCGGGCGCACCACCCATCCCGCTGCCGCCCGTACCGGTCTTGCCACCCGTGCCGGCGCCACCGGAGCCCGTCCGACCACCCATCGCCGCACCGCCCATCCCGGAACCACCATTTCCGGTTTGTCCCGCGAAACCGTCGTTGCCACCCGCGCCGGTCTGAATCGGACCGGCGTCGCGATCGAAGGCATCAGGACCGACACACCCGATCACGCCGCTGGCGAACATCAGCGCCACCGCCGCCGCGATCCATTTTGGTGATGACGAGCGAGAGAGCTCGGACGACATCAAAACCCCACCTTGGTTTTTAGCACCGTGATCGGATCCGGATTCGTACTCGAGTTTCGTCGTCGGGCGGCGGAACGAAGACGAGGACGGCGACGAGGACGAGGACGAGGACGAGGAAAACTAGTACTGGAATGATGTGTCTGTGACGGCAGACGACGGCTCATCGTCACACCATTTGTGAACGCGTCGTGTGGCGATGGTGTAGGTAAACGAACGAGCGCGCCGCAGACTCAGCCGTCTGCCGCGGATCCTCGTTTGATCGTCGCGGCGATCGCCTTGCTGGATTCCATCCCAGGCGGCGACGGCAACGGCCTCGGCCAGATCCCCGACCATGAAATAAGTCGAGCACCACGCGCCGATCTGGCTGCCCGCCGTCGAAGCGAACCGCGCGGCGCAATCTTAGCCGTCGGCGACGGGCGAGCGTGCCGCCGGCGAGGTGGCGGGCGCGCCTCCGCGTTTGATCGCCGCCGCGATCTCCTTGCTGGATTCCGTCCCCAGCAGCGAAGGCAACGTCGCCTCGGGCGCGGGCATGCCGACGCGCGCCTTTGCCTTCATCTGTAGCACGCGCGCCGCGCTCTCCTCGACGCGCGCGCGGAGCTCGGCGCGCGTCTCCGCCGCGCGCACCAGCGCATCGAACGCCGCGCGCTGGCGCTCGCGCTGCTCGCGGATCAACAAATGGTCGGCGCCGGCGGCGATCGAATTCACCGCGATCTCCTCGATCGGATAGCGGTCGGCGACCGCCTTCATTCCCAGATCGTCGGAGACGATCACGCCGGTGAAGCCGAGCTCGCCGCGCAAGATTTCGGTGAGGATCCGGGGCGACAGCGTCGCCGGCCAGTTGCGATCGAGCGCGGGATAGATAACGTGCGCGGTCATGATCGAGTCGATGCCCGCGCGCGCGGCCGCCGCGAACGGGGCCAGCTCCACCGCCCGCAGGCGATCGATGTCGTGCGGGACCACCGGCAGCGTGAAATGCGAGTCGGCGTGGGTGTCGCCGTGTCCGGGGAAATGCTTGCCCGAGCCGATCAGACCCGCCGCGGTGAGCCCGCGCCAGAACGCGAGCGCGTGCAACGCCACCGCCTCGGGTGTGGTACCGAACGCGCGGCTGCCGATCACCGGATTCTGCGGGTTGGTGTGCACGTCGAGCACCGGCGCGAAGTCCCAGCCGATCCCCAGCGCCGCCAGCTCGCTTCCGAGAGCGCGACCCAGGCGCTCGGTCAGCGCGGGATCGCCGGTGTTGCCCACCGCGAGCATATCGGGCCACTCGGTGAGCGGCGCGCGCAGCCGCTGCACCAGCCCGCCCTCCTGGTCGACGGCGACGATCAGGGGTGCGTCGGCCGGCGCCGCGCCCCGGAGCGTTCCTACCAGCGCCGCCACCTGCGCGGGGCTGGCGATGTTCGGGCGAAACAGCATCACGCTGCCCACCTCGCCATCGCCGATCCAGCGCAGCAGATAGTCGGGTGCCTGGGTGCCGTCGAAACCGACCGAGATCAGCTGCCCGCAGGCGCGTGCCAGAGGGGGGGAGGTCATTTCGGCATCATATGAACGGGCCGCCCAGCGATCCAGCGTGAATCGGGCGGTGTCCCGATCCCTTCTCGGCGTTGGGCAACCCCGACGAGGGGGAGCTGGTCGAACGACGGTCGTAAAAGTCGTCACATGTCCTCCGCCAAACAGAGCGCAAAACCGACTTTCCAACTGGTCGGGGCTGATATAAGTTGCGAACCCTTTTAGCCGACGGCCAAGCGCCCTCCTCTCCGTCTCCATGATCAAGATCAAGCGTATCGACCATGTCGCCATAGCCGTCGGCGACCGCGACGCCGCTGGCGCGCGCCTGCAGACTGTGTTCGATCTGGTCGAGGAGGCGCGCGAGCACGTCAAAGACCAGCGGGCGGACGTGCTCTTTCTGGGTTGCGGCGAAGGCCGCACGCCGGTTCCGGGCGCGGATGCGCCAACCTCGATCGAGCTGGTCGCGCCCAGCGCTGCGACCGCCCAGGAGCCCACCAACGTCGGCCTGCAGCGGTTCCTCGACAAGCGCGGGCCCGGGCTGCATCACGTCTGCTTCGAGGTCGAGGATCTCGACGAGGCGCTCGCCAGCCTCAAGGCCGCGGGAGTGCCGCTCATCGACGAGGTGCCGCGCCTCGGTGCGCGCGGCCATCGCGTGGCGTTCCTGCATCCCGCCGCAACCGGCGGCGTGTTGTTCGAGCTGTGCGCCGCGGGACATTCGTCATGACGTTACGTCGTTCAAGGATCTTGTGGGCTTCCCTCTTCGGCCTGGCGCTGCTACCGGCGCGCGTCGCCCTCGCCCAGATGGGCGGCGGCATGCCCGGGCAGCCGGGCGGCGGTATGCCGCAAGCCCCGATGGGACAGGAGCCAAAGGAAGAAGGCCCCGCCGAGGCAGCGCCCGAAGACGAAGGCCGGCCCAGCGACCTCGAGCCTCTCGGCGGCTACGCCGAGCAGAGCAAGAAGAAGATGCAGATCTTCGAGATCGACGGCTACCTGCGCATGCGCAGCGACTACCTCTACAACTTCAATCTCGGCCAGGGCTACACGATGGCGCAGCAAGCGTCCATCACCTACGGCAACGGCAACGGCACGATCACGACGGTCAACCCCAACGCCAGCGGCCTGCCGCCGTTCCCGGTGCCGCTCAACTGCCCGCCGCCCGACACGGTCGGCGCCAAGGCGGCGCCCTGCGGGACCAAGGGCCTCGGCAGCGCCAACCTGCGCCTGCGTCTGGAACCGACGCTGAACGTGACCGATCAGGTGCGCGTACACGCGCAATTCGACGTGCTCGACAACACCATCATGGGGTCGACGCCCGACTCGCTGGTGGGGATCAACCGCAATTCAGCCGACGGCTTGCCGGGAGCAGCGCCGGCGTCGCTGCTGTACCAGACGCAGGATCCGCCGGAGGTCGGCCAGAACGGCTATCTCTCGAGCATCCGAGCGAAGCGCGCCTGGGGCGAGATCGACAGCGAGTTTGGTTCGCTGCGCTTCGGCCGTATGCCCTGGCACTTCGGGCGCGGCATCGCCTACAACGATGGGAACTGCCCCGACTGCGACGGCGGCACTACGGTCGACCGCCTGATGGCGCTCACGCAGCTTTACGGTCACCAGATGGCGCTGTCCTGGGACTTCGGGTCGCAGGGCCTGACGTCACAGCAGATCAACATCGGTCGCAACGATCCCGGTGGCTACCCGATCGATCTGTCCCAGGACGATGACGTCGTTCAGTTCATGGCCGCGATAACCCGCATCGATGCGCCAGTTCCGCTGCGCGAGCGCATCGACCGCGGCGACTTGGTCGTGAACTACGGCCTGCAACTGGTCTACCGCAGCCAGCAGAACACGCTGAATTATCCGTCGCCTGTGACGACCGGCGGCACCATGCAGACGCCCACGTCGCAGACGCAACAGCAGGCGTCGCCGTCGGCGCTGGCGCCGGTCGGTGCGCACCTGGTGACGCCCGACATCTGGTTCAAGCTCTACTTCCACGCGCTCACCGTCGAGTTCGAGGGCACGGGCGTCTTCGGCAAGATCGACAACCCCGGACCGCTGTCGGCGACGCCGACGCAGGCGCTGACCCTGCGGCAGTTCGGTTGGGTGGTCGCGTCCGACCTCAAGCTCTATCGCGATTCGTTCTTCGTCGGCTTCGAGACCGGCGGCGCGACCGGCGATCAGGCAGAGGACCGCACGCAGTACCTCAACTATCGCTACCACTTCGTCCAGCAGCCGGCCGGCGACCACGCCATCAACGACTTCAAGTTCTCGCCCGAGTACCACGTCGACGAGATCTTCTTCCGCCACATCCTGGGCACGGTGACCAACGCGGTCTACTTCAAACCGCAGGTCGCCTACTGGTTCGATCTGCAGCAGACGCGCCAGCTCGGGGTGACCGGTGCGGTGATCTACAGCATGGCGCAAGTGCCGGTATCGACGCCGGGGAACGCGCTGTCGTACGGCATCGAGATGAACCTGGGCGTGAACTACCGAAACACCGGCGACGGCTTCTACGCGGGCCTGACCTGGGCGGTTTACTGGCCGTTCGCCGCGCTCGATCGCCCGGAGGCGATCTGGGGGAACGACGCTCAGAGCCCCAGCGCCGCGCAGATGCTCCGCGCTTTCTTCGGGATCCGCTTCTAGCAGCTGACGTCCGAGATCCGGCGCGCCTCCACTGCGCAGAGCCGCTGATTCGCCGACGGTGCAGAAGCGGCTTCCAATCGCCCCCAATTTGGGCGACGTTCCACCGCAGGGCGATGCACGGGGCGCAGCAGAGCACGACCAACCTCTGGAAGCCCGCCATGGAGCGCGGCTTTCGCAGAGCCGGCGACGAGACCTACGTCGGGCGGCTCAGCGACGCCCCATGCACGATCGCGGTGGTGCCGGTGATCTACGGTTACCTCGGCGTGCTGGTGACGGCGAAGATCGTCTCGCCGCTGCGGGGCACGCTGTTCTGGCGGCGCGGGCGCGTCGCCAGCTCGATGTTCTCCGGCGGCGTCGCGCCCGACGCCGACGATCCGACCTTCAGCGACGAATACCGCGTGCTCAGCGATGGTCCCCGGTGGTCGCTCTCGGAGGCGACCTGCCACTTCGTCCGCGTGCTGAACATCGAGTACCTGCAGGCGCAGCCGCCAGCGCTTTCGATCCTGCAGATGGCCAGGGTGCCGCCCGACGACGCGACACTGGCGCGGCTCGACGCGCTGATCGCGACGTTGAGCCGGATTCGGCGGTAAAGAACGCGCCTAGTGCGCCTTGTCCTTCTTGTTGCCGGCGCCCTGGGCCTTTTCACCGTCGGTGTAGCCTTTGAAGGTCTTGAGGCGCTCCTCGGCGTCGCGGCGCGACTCGGCGTCCTCGGACTTGCCGTACTCTAGGTACTTCTCGAACGCCTCCTTGGCCTCCTGGGTCTTCTTGTCCTGCGAGTACAGGACCCCGAGGTCGTAGTACGCGCGCGCATGCTTGGGGTCGCGCGCGATCGCCTGCTTGTACTCATCGATGGCGTTGTCGGTGTCTCGCTGCCGCCGGAAGACCGTCGCCAGGCTGAAGTGATACTCCGCCTCTTCGGGCCGCAGCGAGATCGCCTTGCGGAAGGCGGCAATGGCCCCCTCCATGTCGCCCGACTTCTCCTTGGACACGCCGAGGCTGTTCCAGGCGTTGGCGTCCTCGGGCTTGAGCTCGGTCGCCTTGCTCAAGTGCTCGATGGCGTGCTTGTAGTCGCCCTTGGTCTTGTACGCGAAGCCGAGCGACAAGCGCGCCTCGAACTCGTCGGGCTTGAGCTCGATCGCCTTCTCGAGCTCGCGGATGCCGTCGTCGACACGCTTCAAACGCACGTACGCGGCCCCGAGGTTGCCGTGCGTCTGCGCGTCCTTGGGCTGGAGCTTGAGCGTTCTCTCGTATTCGTCGGCGGCCTTCTGATAGTTGCCCTGCGAGCGCCACAAGTTGCCCAGCGTCATGTGCGCGGCGGCGTAGTCGGATCGCAGCGAGATCGCCTTCTCGCACTCGGCGATCGCCTCGGGAGTCTTGCCCTCGCGCTTCAGCTGCAGCGCCAGGTTGTAGTGGCCCGCCGCCTCGTCAGCCCGCGCCGGCGCCGCGCGTCCAAGCCCGATCGCGAACACCGCCAGCGCCAGAGCTACCGTGGTCCCTCTCATCGCATCCAGGTTACCACTGCGCCCCGCCGACCGTCGCGCTATAGTTCCGCGCCAAATATGCTGCAGGCTTTGCTCGTCACTTTTCGCGAGGGGCTCGAGGCGTTCCTGATCGTCGGCGTCATCGTCGGGTACCTGCGCAAGACCAACCGCGAGACGCTGATCCGAGGCGTGCGCGTCGGGCTGGGGATCGCGGTCGTCGCATCGCTCGTCGGCGCGTGGCTGTGGTTGCAGGTGCCAAACCAGCCGCTCTACGAGGGCATCGCCGCGCTATCGGCCGCGGTGCTGGTCGGCCTGCTGCTGATCCAGATGGTGCGCATGGGGCGGCACTTCCGCGGCGAGATCGAATCGCGCCTCGAACGTGCCACCGCGAACCGTGTCGGGATCGCCCCGTTCGTCGGCGTCACGCTGGTGACCGCGCTGCTGGTGACGCGCGAGCTCCTCGAGGCGGTTTTCTATCTCGGCGTGCAGGCCATGGCCGTGCGCGCGGCCGAGGTGCCGATGCACAAGGTGCTGGTGCTCGTCGGCGCGGCGCTCGGCCTACTCACCGCGGGGCTGCTCGCCTGGTACTGGACCCGCTACAGCAACCGCCTCAACCTGGGCGTCCTGATGAAGGTCACCGCGCTGTTCCTGGGGCTGTTCCTGCTGCAGCTGATGATCTATGGCGTGCACGAGCTGGCCGAGAGCGGCGTCATCCAGGGCAGCCAGGCGTTCCACGACGCGACCGAGCTCTTCGGGCCCGACGGACACGTCGGCCACCTCCTGTCGTACTCGCTGCTGGCGGCGCCGCTGCTGTACCTCTTCTGGGCGCGGCGCGCGCGCCGCACGAGCGGACGGCCGCCCGCGGTGGCCTGAGCCGGTGCGGAAACGCGGTGGACTTGAGATGAGCGATCTTCGCGGCGAGGCCGCCGTGGGATATGCGCTGATCGCCGCGTCCGAGGCCGCTTATCCCCGGCGCGGACAACCCATCGTCCCAAGTCGCCTCGCATCCTTGATTGCTGACGGCGCACTGCCCGCGGCGGCGACCAAAGCCGAGCTCGCGGACCGGATGTCGCCGGGGGATCGCCGGAAGCTGGCCAATCGTGCGATCCGCTGGCTGCGGTCAAGGCTCGCGAAGCTGCCCGCCCCGATCACTTCCGCGCGCATGCCGCCGCCCAAGGAGTTGCTCGCCGATCTGCTGCTGGACACCCGCACGCGCAACGTCCTTCTCCGCTGCGGGCCCGAGGACGAGCATCGCAAGGCGTGGAGCGTCCGCGACTACCTGGCCCTCCCGGGGTTCGGCGCGCGCGGCCTGCTCGATGTCCTCGCCTCGCTGGAGGCAGCGGCGGTGCCGGTGGTGAAGCCGAGCGCGAGCCGCCCGGCGCGCCGCCCGACCGCGGCGCCTCTTATCGGGCCCAAGCTCGACGAGGCGCTCGAACGGATCGAACACGTTCAACGCAAGCACCGTCGCGAGGACCTGCGGCCCGCGCCGCCATCGCTCGCCCCGGCGTTGTTCGCCGACGCCGATTACCTGGCAAAGACCATCGAGCTCATCGTCCCCGAGCTTCCGCTCTCGGATCTGGCAATCCGCGAACGCCTGGAGCGCGCCGGGATCGACGCCGCGCGCGTCGACCTGATGCGACTGGCCAAAGCAGCGAGCCGCCTCTCGATCGAGCAGGCGAACCCTGAAAGGGTTCCGACTCCCTCCGAGTCGCCGTACGTGGTCATCGCGCTCGGCGCCGGCAAGCTGGTGCTGCGCCGCCGCGACGTACCGCTCGCGACCAGCGCGTACACCCTCGCGGTTCGTACCACGCTCAACTGGGGCGTCGCGACCGTCGCCGGCGTGACGTCCCAACTCTCGTCGCAGCTCTTGCGGGCGTCGGTGGGTGCGCCGAACGCCGATTTCGTGGCCCGCGTCCTCGCGACCGCGCGCGGCTTCGAGTGGCTCGACCGGGACGCCGGTTGGTTCTGGTTTCGCGCCCGTCCCAGCCGGATGATGGATGCGCTCTACAAGATCTTCTCGGTGGTCACCGAGCTATCGTTGCCCCGCCTCTACTGGTCGCTGTTCAAGGGACACGGAGAGCCGCTGCGGCCCCCGGCGGCCGCCCTGAAATCGGTGGTCGGCGCTGTCCCCGGCGCGCGGATCGAGGGCGATTCGGTCATCATCCCCCACCGGCTCGATCGAGCGACCTATCTGTCGGCGGACGAGCAAACACTGGTCGAGATCCTCGCGGGCCGCGAGACCGCCCTCACTCCGCACGCTCTGCGTGCCGTCGCCGCGGATCGTTCGCTGTCGTCGCGCGCAATCCTGGCGTTCCTGCGCGGCTCGCCTCTCGTCGAGGTGCTGCCCGACGGGCGCTGCTGCCTGATTGGCGCCCCCGTCGGTGATGCCGGCCGATGGGCGTCGCGCTGAGGTTCGACCCGGCGCCGGTCAGCGCCCGCGCGCCGCGCGCGACGCCACCTTGGTGCGCAGCCGGCTCGCGAGCTTTTCCTCGATCTGCCGTACCCGCTCGGCGCTCACTCCCAGCCTGGCTCCGGTTTGCGCCAACGTACCCGGCGATTCCGACGCGAACCGCGCGTTGAAGACGTCCCGCTCGCGCGGGCTCATCTCGCGCTCGAATTCGGGCAGGGTGGCCATCAGAAGCTCTTCTTCTTCCCGCGCAGCGAGAAGCTCGGACGGCTCGAGACTCTCTTCAGCCATCAACGCGATCGCGACCAACTCGGGATCGTCGACGGCGCCCATTTCGTTGTCGTCGTCCTCTTCGATGCCGGCGGCCCAACCCCGGACCGATTCGTGCAAGTTGCGCGCGAGCACCGCGGTCAGCGAGCTGATGTCGGTCTCGACGATCGGCGCCAGGTTGGCGAGGACGAACCTTCCGATATACGTCCTTACCCACGAAGCCACGTACGCCGTCAGGGTCACGCGCCGGGCCGGATCGTAGCGGTGGATGGCTCGAATCAACGCCAGGTTACCCTCCTGGACCAGCTCGAGCAGGTGGGGATGCAAGCGCCGAAATCCTCGCGCGATGCTCACGACCAGAGCGAGGTGGGCAGTCACCAGCGTGCGCGCCGCCGCGCGGTCGCCGTCGATTCGCAGCCTCTGTACCAACCGCGCCTCTTCGGTAGGCATGAGGCGGGGATGCTGCCTGACCCGGGCCAGGTACGTACCCAACGTCGACGAAGGCATCTCTATCACGAGAGCAAGTCCGGGGCCCAATCCCCGTGCGGCGCGCGCTCCAGCGCGCCCTCGCCCAACCACGCGTTTCGCCGAGGGAATCGCAGACGCCGCGCGACCGGCCCCTCTGGCCTCATTCGCGCGGAAAAGGGCAAGAAACGTCGGAGAAACGTCCGGGGCCCGCCGCGCGGTCGGCTTTCGCAGTTTGCAGAAGGTTCTTTGGCAGACTGCGAACCGATCCGACCGCGCGCCTCAACTCTTGGTTTGCTTGACCCGCCGGTAGATCGTCGACAGATCGACGCCCAGGATCTCGGCCGCGCGGCTCTTGTTGCCACCGGCGCCCTCGAGCACGCCCGCGATGTATCGTTCTTCGAGCTCGGCGAGCGGGATGGGGTCGCGGAGCAGCCCGGCGAGCCCATCGATCGCGCGCGCGGGTCCCAGCGCCTCGCGCACCGCCGCGAGATCGATCTGCTGCCCCGAGCCGGTGACCACCAGTCGTTCGATCAGGTTCTCGAGCTCCCGTACGTTCCCCGGCCAGTCGTGAGCAGCCAGGGCCTCGAGCGCGTCTGGCCGGATCCCGTGCGGTTCGGTTCCAGCGACCCGACCTCGGCTGCGGACCAGGAAGTGTTCCACCAGCGGAGCGACGTCTTCGCGGCGCTGGCGCAAAGAGGGAACGAGAACGCGCAAGACGTTGAGGCGAAAGAACAGGTCTTCGCGGAAGCCGCCCTCGGCGACCAGTCCGTCGAGATCGTGATGGGTGGCGGCGACGCACCGGACGTCGACGGTACGGATGGTCTCACTGCCGACCGGCCGCACCTCGCCCGACTGCAGAACGCGCAGGAGCTTGGCCTGGAGCGGGAGCGGCATGTCCCCGATCTCGTCGAGGAACAGCGTGCCGCCGTCCGCTTCCACGAACAGGCCGCGCCGGCGTTGCGTGGCGCCGGTGAACGCGCCCTTGGCGTGGCCGAAGAGCTCGCTCTCGAGCAGCGCTTCGGGCAGCGCGGCGCAGTTCACGGCGACGAAGGGCTGCGCCGCGCGCGGGCCGTCGCTGTGGATCGCGCGCGCGACCAGCTCCTTGCCGCAGCCGGTCTCGCCCAGCACCAGCACCGGGCTCGGCACCGCGGCCACACGTTCGATCAATGCGCGCAGCCGGCGCATCGGAGCGCTGGTACCGAGGAGCCGCTCCGACGAAAAGCGCTCGCGCACGGCCTGCTGCAACCGCTGGTTCTCGCGCCGGAGCGCCGCCTCCCCGCAGGCGCGCTCCAGAAGCAAGCAAACCATCTCCAGTTTGAACGGCTTGGTCACGTAGTGATACGCGCCGCGCCGCATGGCTTCGATCGCGGTGTCGATCGCACCGAAGGCGGTCATGATCACGACCGGCACCGCCGGCGCGCTCTTGCGAACGGCGTCGAGCACGTCCATGCCGTCGACGGTCTTCATGCGCAAGTCGGTCAGGACCACGTCGGCCGGCTCGGCGGCAAAGCGCGCCAGCGCCTCCGCGCCGCCGGTCACCGCCTCGGCCTCGAAACCGTGGCTCGCCAAATAGCGCGCGACCGTCTCGGCCATGTCGCGCACGTCGTCGACGACCAGAACGCGCGACTGGCTCATGCCGCCTCGTCCGCCGCGGGCCAGAACAGCGAAAAGGTCGTCCCTTGCCCGACGGTGCTCGCGACCGTGAGCGAGCCGCCGTGGTTGTGCGCGATGCTCGCGGCCACCGTGAGCCCGAGGCCGGTCCCCTCGCCCCGCTTCTTGGTCGTGAAGAAGGGATCGAAGACCGTGTTGAGGAACTCGACGGGAATTCCGCACCCGTTGTCGCTGACGTCGAGCCGGACCTGATCGCCGTCCGGCGACGACGCCAGGACCCGGATCTGGCCGCCTTCGGCGCACGCGTCGCACGCGTTCATGATGAGGTTCACCAGCACCTGCTCCAGCTGATCGGCGTCCGCCGACAGCGCCATCGACGCCGACGGAACCGCGATGGCCAGCGACACGCTCTTGCTGGTCAGCTTCCAGTCCAGCAGCTGGCGCGTCCGCTCGAGCGCCGCCGCGATCTCGACCCGCCCGACCTGGATCGACTGGGCGCGCGAGAAGTCGAGCACCTGCCCGATCGTCGCCGAGATGCGATCGGCGTGGCGCACGATCACCGCGAGGTCCTCGCCCGCCGCCCCGTTGGACAGCGTCTCGAGCAGGTGCTCGGCGCGCCCGCGGATCACGCTGATGGGCGTACCGATCTCGTGCGCCAGCCCGGCCGAGATGACGCCGGCGGTGAGGATCTTTTCGGCGCGGATCAGCTGGCGCTCGAGCTTGCGCAATTCCGAGCGGTCCTCGATGAGGGCAAGAAGTCGGACCTCGTCGGCGGGATGGCGCAGCGACACGATGCGCACGTCAAAATCACCGGCGTCGGGCGCAGTCAGCGGCACGGCCTGTTCTTCGAGCATTCCCGACGGGCTGAGGCGCGATCGCTCGAGCAGCCCGCGCAGACACGACGCTCCGCCCTGGAACCGCGAGTCGAATGCGTCCACCAGCGAGCGGCCGATCTCGATCGGCCCCATGCGCTCGACCAGGAAGCGATTGGCGATGGCAACCTTGCCGTCCTCGGTCGCGCCGAGGATGCCGATGGGCGCGTTCTCGATGATCGCGTCGCTCTTCTCACGGAGCGTCGCCAGCTCCTGGGCGCTGCGCAGGCGCTCGGCCAGAGCGGCCGCGCGGCGCTGCTGGCGCAGGAGGAAGACGCCGACCGCGGCGACCGCCAGCGCCGCCGCCAGGCTGGTGACGATCATCTGCGTGAGCAAGGCGTTCTGGCGCTCGCTGATGCGCGCCGCGGAGCTGGCGATGGCCACCGTCCACAGCCCGCCTGTCGAGGCGACCTGCGCCGACGCGAGCAGAGAGGTCGCGGGCGGAAGGCCCAGGCGATCGGTCCCCGCGGCGTCCAACCAGCGCGTGGGTTCGTGCCGGCCCGCGACCAGATCTCGAAGCTTGCCGCCCGAGGCCGGCCGGCACTGCGCCGAGCGCTTGCAGTCCTTCCACACCACGCCGTGCGGATCGACGACGAGCTCGTGCGCATCCGGCCCGCCCGGGGGCAGTGCCCCGTTCAGGAACATGCCTGCGTCGCTCGTGACGACAATTACCTCGTGGGCGCCAGCGGGTGCACCCAGAAAATAGAAGAACCGATTCCCGTCGCCCGATGGCGTCGGACCGTGCAGCACGGACTGTCCGTTGATCGCGACCTCGCGCGCCAGGTCGCCGCCCTGCGCGAAGAGCGAGCGCGCGATCGTCTCGCGATCTTCGGTGGGATCGATCGCGGTCACCGACGCGTTTCCCGTCGCGTCGTAGAGCGCGATGGTGCGGTAGTGCGGCACGACGGCCACCAGCGCGTCGAACGCCGCCAGGATGATCCGATTCTCGGTCTCGACGTCGGGGCGAGTCGGCTGCCGGGTGCGCGAGACCAGGCTCGCCAGGATGCGGGTATCGCGGTCGAGAGCGTCCATGCGCGCGCCAAACTCGTGCGCGGTGTCCTCGGCCAGCGCGGCTTGCGTGGCGCCGAGCTCACCCAGCAGCTGGCGCCGCTTTCGACCGACTTCACCGGCCGAGATTCCCAGAATGACCGCCAGCGGAGCGGCAATGGCGACACCGATGGCGACGATCAGGGTTGCGATATGACCAAACGATCGCAAACGTCCACGAGTCTACGACAGACAAGCGGGCGATCAGAGATCAACGGAAAAAGACCAGTGTGACGACCAGAAACAATGGAACCAGGATCCCGACCGACCATGCCATGTAACCGAAAAAGCTGGGCATGCGGACTCGGCCCTCCTCGGCCAGCGCCTTGACCATGAAGTTGGGGCCGTTGCCGATATACGAGTTCGCGCCCATGAAAACCGAGCCGCACGACACCGCGGTCAGCAGCGTGGCGCCCCAGGGGTGGCTGGCCAGCGCCGCCAGATGCTCGGCCGAGAGGTGGCTGCCGGTGAGCTGGTTGGTGACGCCAACCGCCAGCGTCGCGAAGGTCAGATAAGTCGGCGCGTTGTCGAGGAAGCTCGACAGCAGGCCGGACGCCCAGAAGAACTGCCAGGGCTTGGTGATCCCCAAACCAGCGCCCTGCGCGGCCAGCACGCGCAAGGCCGGCACCATGGTCACGAAGATGCCGACGAAGACCGCCGCCACCTCGAGGATTGGCGCCCAGCCGAAACCGTTGGCCTGGTGCACCTCGCGCGGCGTGAGCCGGTACGAAAGCGCGGCCATCGCCAGCAGGCCGACCACCTGGAACAGCCCCTGAACGTGCGGATTGTGGCTGATGGCGTCGCCGTGGGCGCCCGAAACATAGACAACGACAATCACGCCGAGGAGCCAGACGAAGTTCAGGCCGCCGACGACGCGCAACGGCTCGTCGCCGTGCCGGATCACCGTTTCGAGATGTGCTCGCGGGCGCGCGCGCTCCTCGCGCCGCAGCGCCACGTTGTCGATGACGAAGAAGAGCGCCAGCAGCGTGGCCATGACCAGCGCCCAGGGGCCGAAGAGGCGCAGCGCCCAGAAAAACGGAACGCCGCGCAGAAAGCCGAGGAAGAGCGGCGGATCGCCGAGCGGCGTCAGCAACCCCGCGCCGTTCGAGACGATGAAGATGAAGAACACCACCATGTGAACGCGGCGCTGGCGCTTCTCGTTGGCGCGCAGCAACGGTCGGATCAGCAGCAACGATGCGCCGGTGGTGCCGATGAGATTGGCGATCAGCGCGCCAAACGCCAGAAAAGCGGTGTTGACGATGGGCGTCCCCGCCAGCTCGCCGCACAGGTAGATGCCGCCGGTGATCACGAACAGGGCGCCGAGCAGCGCCATGAAGGCCACATACTCCTGGACGCTCTCCACGAGCCAGCCGAGCCCCTCCGGCGTCCCCAGGGCCAGGTACAGAACGACAGGCACGCTGAGGACCGCCGCGACGATCAGCTTGTTGCGGTTCTTGGCCCAGAAGCCGCCGGCGATGAGCGGAATGACCGCGATCAGCAGCAAATAGAGCGCGAACGGCGCGATGGTCCACATCGGCGGGGCGCCGGCCGCGGCAGCATGAGATTCACTGACAATAGCTACGTGGTCGTTCATCGAGCTCTCGAAGATCAAGTGAAAGGGTCACAGAAAAAGGGCGGAACGACCACAGCCGTTCCGCCCCATTCTGAGCGCTTCCTGCGACGTCGCGGAGGCGCCGCTCTCCGCTTACCTCGTCGTCGCGGCGAGCACGGCCCGACCCGCGGCAACCTCGGTCTCGGGAACGTCGGCCGGAGCGCGCGTCTCGATGAAGTCCGGGTAGCCCGGCAGCCCCATCTCGGGAACGTCTAGACCCGCGATCTCAACCTCGGCCGACACGCGGTTGGACCCGAGCACCTTGCCGATAGCGTAGAAGATGACGCCGCCGACGACCACGTTCCACACGATGTCCGCGCCACCCTCGAAGAGCTGCGCGACCAGTTGCCTCGCGTCGCCGTAGAACAACCCGGTGACGCCCTTGAGCGCCGCCCCAGTCGTGCCGAGGTACTCGGTCGCGCCGACGCCGTTCCAGCCCTGGCCGTAGCTGCCGTCGGAGAACAGACCGACCGCGATCACGCCCCAGAGGCCGTTCGTACCGTGGACGCTGATCGCGCCGACCGGATCGTCGATCTTGAGCTTGTCGAAGAAGCCGACGCTCCAGATGACCAGCACGCCTGCGACAATACCGATGATGAAAGCGCCGACTGGCGTAACGAACGCGCACGGCGCGGTGATGGCCACCAGGCCGGCGAGCAGGCTGTTGCACATCATCGACGGGTCGGGCTTGCCATGGACCATCCACATGTAGAGGATGCCGGAGACGGTCGCCCCCATGCCCGCGATCATCGTGTTCGCGGCGATGATGCCAATGCGGCCGTCGGCGCCGGCGAGCGAGCTACCAGCGTTGAAGCCGAACCAACCGAACGCCAGGATGAACGTACCGACCTGCACCATCGGGATGTGGTGCGGCAGGATCGGGTTGACCTTGCCGTCCTTGCCGTACTTGCCGATGCGCGGCCCGATGAGCCAGGCCGTGACCAGCGCGAGCGCGCCGCCCTGCAAGTGCACGACGCCGGAGCCGGCGTAGTCGACCGAGCCGTGACCGAGCCCCATGCGGTATCCGAGCTGCGCGAGCCAGCCGCCGCCCCAGACCCAGTTGCCGAACACCGGATAGATGAACGCGCCGACCGCGATGCTGAAGATGAAGAAGCTCTTGAATTTCCAGCGCTCCGCGCAGGCGCCCGTGACGATGGTCGCCGTCGTATCCATGAAGACCATCATGAACAAGAAGAGCACGATCACGCTGGCGTCGTAGCCGTTACCCGACAGGAAGAACCCGGTCGTGCCCAGGATTCCCCAGCCGTGGTCACCGTTGATCGCCGAGCCGATCGTGAGCATCGAGTGCAATGTCGGCGTTCCGCCCAGCGTGACCGGACCTCCGATCGCCGTGCCGTTGAGGCCGCCGCACATGAAGGCGAACCCGCAGACGAAGAACCCGAGCATACCGAGCCCGTACACCGCAAAGTTCATCGACATGGTGTGCGCGGCGTTCTTTGCGCGTATGAGGCCGGTCTCAACCAGCGCGAACCCGGCCTGCATGAACATGACGAGGAAGCCGGCGACCAGGGTCCACACGAAGTTGGACGAATAGATCCCGTGAGAGGCCGCCTGCGCTACCGCGTCGACGGCAACGGCAAGATCCTTTGGCGTCGCCTTGGCCGGGTCGGGCTTCGTATAGCCCGGCACGGAGTACGCCGTAGGCGTGTTCTGGAACGCGCCGGTCTTATCCGGAACCGGATCGTCGGCGAAGGCTGGGGTAGTTCCCAGCAACAGCAACGTCGCGCCGAGTGTCACGGCGGCGAGCCAGCGGCGCTGGCGATGGATTTGGTCTACCTTGAACATGCCTTTACCTCTCCAGTTGTTTGTGTTGAGAACGGATTACCACCCACGCGTTTGATACTTCCGCTTCAGCCGATTGGCCCACGCCGCGCCCAGCAACGACCCGAGCTGCATCACGCCAAAGAACAACGCGGCCGGAACCAGGGCGCGGTGCGAGGTCAGGAAGAAACCGACGGCGAACGCCGTGATGACGGCCTGCATTCCCCAAAATCGCTTTCGGTAGTGCTCCCACATGCGAGGCAAGCTACCCCGGAGAACGTTTCCAACTAGTTTCCATTGCCGAAATTCAACGTAAACACTGACAGTCGGTTCTCACGAAGAGCCTGACTAGGCCATGATGGCGGCCGGAGGAACGCTACGGATGATCAAGGACATTCTCGTGTGTCTCGAAGGCTCGGCGAGCAGCGAGCGCGCGACCGATCTCGCGATCGAGATCGCGCGCGAGCTGTCGGCGCGGCTCATGGGATTGGCGATCGTCGACGAGCCGGACATCCGCGCCGGCGCGGCGACCGGCATCGGCGGCGCGAGTTTCAAACAACGTCGCGACGAAGTCCTGCTCGAGGACGCGCACAAGCAGGTTGCGGACTGGCTGCTGCTCTTCGAGGCGCGCTGCCGCGACGCCGGGATCTCCGCGCGCGTTCTCGAGCTGCGCGGGCGGCCGGCGCCGAAGATTCTCGAGGAAATGCAGTTACACGACATGACGCTGATCGGCCGCGACGCGAACTTTCTCTTCGAGACCAAGGACGAAGACGTCGAGACGCGCGACAACGTCCTGCACCGCGCGGGCAAGCCGGTGATCGTCGTGCCCGAGGAGCCAGCGAAAACCGGTCCCGACGTGCTGGTCGCTTATGACGGCAGCTCGGCGTCGAACCGCGCGGTGCGCGCGCTCGCCGACAGCGGCCTTGCGCGCGGCCGCAAGGTGCACGTGGCCAGCGTGCAGGACGACGGCGAGGAGGCGTGGGAGATGGCGAGCCGGGGCGTCGAGCTGCTGAAGACGCTGTCGATCCCCTCCAAGCCGCGTAGCGTGGTTTCGGCGCTGCCGATCGCGGACGCGATCCTCGAAGCGCGAGCCAAGCTGGGCGCGGGCATGCTGGTCATCGGTGCCTACACCCGATCGCGGCTGAAGGAGCTGATCTGGGGCTCGGTGACGCGCACGCTGCTAGAGAAATGTCCCGTCCCGATCTTTCTGCATCATTGATTCGGCGGGCGCCGTCGCCGCCGCCGCGGCATAATGAAGCCAAGAGGTGCGGCGACCATCGCCGCAGGATTCAGACGGATGGTCGGGCCGCCAGCCGCGGAAAGGTCCACGCCGTGTCCGCCGAGAACCTGCCCCCCACCGCTCCACGAAGAGCCCTCCTTTCGAACGAAACCGCGAGCAGCGCGCTGCTGCTCGCTGCGGCGGCGATGGCGCTCGTCTGGGCGAACTCGCCCTGGCGCGCCACATACGAGGCGCTGTTCGGCACACCGATCGGCGTACGCGCCGGCAGGCTCGCCTTCGAGCGCGACCTGCGCTTCTGGATCAACGACGGCCTGATGGCGATCTTCTTCTTCAGCGTCGGCCTCGAGATCAAGCGCGAGCTGCGCGGCGGCCAGCTGGGCACGGTCCGCCGCGCGGCGCTGCCGGTGCTGGCCGCGCTGGGCGGCATGGTCGTCCCGGCCGCGCTCTACCTGGCGATCAACGCCGGCACGAGCGCAGCCCGCGGTTGGGGCATCCCCATGGCGACCGACGTCGCGTTCGCCGTCGGCGTGCTGGCGCTACTCGGGCGCCGGGTGCCGCCCCCACTGCGCCTCACTCTGCTTGCGCTGGCGGTCATCGACGACCTGGGCGCGGTGCTGGTGATCGCGTTCGTCTTCTCGTCGGGGCTCGGCTTGCCGGCTCTGGCGGTCGGCGGGTGCGGCCTCGTCGCCATCCAGGTGCTGAAGCGTCTGGGCGCGCGCTCGCCGTGGGCGTACCTACCGCCGGCCATCGTGACCTGGGCCGGTGCCTACGTGGGCGGCGTGCATCCGGCGCTGGCCGGCGTCGCCGTCGGGCTGATGACGCCCGCGGGACCGCTCGGACGGCTCGAACCCGCGCTGCAGCCGGCGGTCAATCTCGTCATCATGCCGATCTTCGCGCTCGCCAACGCCGGCGTCGCGCTCGGCGCGATCGATCTGCACACCGGCGACGGAGCACGCCTGTTTCTCGGTGTGACGCTCGGCCTGGTGCTGGGCAAGCCCATCGGTATCTTCGGACTGGCCTGGCTCGCGGTGCGCTTGCGCCTCGCTCGCTTGCCCGACGGGACCTCGTGGTCCGGCGTGCTGGTGGTGGGCGTGATCGCGGGCACCGGCTTCACCATGTCTCTCTTCATGAGCGCGCTGGCGCTCGATCCCGGGCCGTCGCTGGCGACCGCGCGCCTCGCCATCCTTGCGGCGTCCGGAGTCGCCGCACTCGCCGGCATCGCCGTCGGCCGCTTGACGCTGCCGGCTCAGCGAATCGGTTTTGCCAGCGCGCGCGACACCACGCCGTAGCCCAGCCGCTCATAGAACGCCTCGGCGGCGGCGTTGCCAGCCCACACCGTGAGCACCACCTCTGCGGCGCCCCGGTCGCGCGCCCAGGTCGATGCGGCGCTCATGAGCGCGGTCCCGATTCCCGCGCGCCGATGATGGCGATCGACCACCAGCGCTTCGACGTGCGCGCGGCGACGCCGCACCATCAATGGATCGGCGGGCGTGTCGTAGATCCGCACCAGCACCGCACCGTACAGGGTCCCCGGCCCCGCCCCGTCACCGGGTGAACCAGCACCACGATCGGCTTCGGCGACCAGCGTGACCGCGTGCGGGTCGCCGGCGTCTTGGTTCGCCGAGGCCGTCCCGGTTCCCCGCGGCCTGAAGTAACCAGGCGCCAGCGCGGCGTGCAGCTCGTCGCTCTGCCGCCATAACCCCTGGACCGCCGGAGCGTCGGCGGCGCGCGCCGCCCGGATCAGCTGGCCTCCTCGTCAATGAGCTCGAGAGGGAAGCGTTCGCGCATGGCGCCGTAGACCAGCTCCTCGACCTCGATCTCGGTGCGCAGCTCGAGCGCTGCTCGCGCCAGGTGCTCGGCGTCGGCCATCTTCGTCGAGTGGATGATCGACTTCAGCACCGGGATCTGCCGCGGCGCCATCGACAGCTGGCGCAGGCCGATGCCGATCAACATCCACGCCATCAGCGGATCGCCCGCCATGTCGCCGCACATCGCGACCGGCTTGTTGGCGCGTGCCGCGCCCTCGACGATCTGCTTGAGTGCGCGCAGGATCGCCGGGTGCAGCGGGTGGTAGAGGTACCCGACGTGCTCATCCTCGCGATCGGCGGCCAGCGCGTACTGGATGAGATCATTGGTGCCGATACTGAGAAAGTCGCATTCCTCGGCCAGCAAGTCGGCGATGAACGCGGCGCTGGGCGTCTCGACCATGGTGCCGATCGGCACCTTGGGGTCGTGGGCGATGCCCTCCTTCGCCAGCTCGGCGCAGACGTCGGCGCAGACGCGCTTGGCGGCGCGCAGCTCGGCGACGCCGGAGATCAGCGGGAACAGAATCGACATCGGCCCCTCGACCGACGCGCGGTAGAGCGCGCGCAGCTGGGTGCGGAAGATGTCGATCCGGTGCAGCGAATAGCGGATCGACCGCAGCCCCATCGCCGGGTTGGCGCCGCTCGGCATTCGCACGGCGGCCGGCAGTTTGTCGCCGCCGAGGTCGAGCGTGCGAAAAGTGATCGGCCGGCCACCCACACTCTTGAGCGCGGCGACGGCGTGCGCGTACTGCTCCTCCTCGGTCGGCAGTGTCGGGCGCTCGAGGTAGAGAAACTCGGTGCGGAACAGTCCCACCGCCTCAGCGCCGAGGTCGACGGCGATCGGGATCTCCTCGAGCATCTCGACGTTGGCCGCCAGGTGGATCGCCGTGCTGTCGACGGTCGCTGACGGCGTATCGCGCATCGCCGACAGGCGGTGGTTGCGCGCGCGCTGCACGTCGGCGCGCGCTATATATCGGCGCAGCGCCTCGGCGTCGGGGTCGAGGATCACCTCGCCGCGGTTGCCGTCGACGATCACCGTCATCCCCGACCAGACGCGGTTGCCGAGGCGCTCGACGCCCACCACCAGCGGCAGCCCCAGCGCGCGCGCGACGATCGCGGTGTGCGACGTGCGGCCGCCTCCCTCGGTGCAGAACGCGGCCGCCTCGGCGCGCCCCAGCTGCGCGACGTCGGCGGGCGACAGATCGTGCCCGATGGCGATGCTGCCCTTGGGCGTCTCCTCGACCGAGGAGTCGACCATGCCCAGCAGGTTGCGCAGCAAGCGCTCGCCCACCATGGCGACGTCGCTGCGCCGCTCGCGGAAGTACGGGTCCTCGATGCGATCGAACACCGACTGGATCTGGTCGAGCGCGCGCCGCACCGCCCAGTCGGCCGAGGTCTTGTCGTCGCGGATGTAGCGCTTGGCCTGATCGGTGAGGTGCACGTCCGACAGCATCATCCGGTGCGCCTCGAGGATGCGGTACTGGTGCTCGTCGCCCTCGCGCTCGGCGATCTGCTGCTGGATGCGCGCCAGCTGCGCGTCGGTCTGCGCGAGCGCGTCCTCGAAACGCTTGAGCTCGGCGTCGACCGCGTCGGCGGGGATGCGCCGCTCATGGACGTCGACCCGGCTGCCGAGAACGTGAGCGACGCCGATGGCGATGCCGGGCGAGGCGCCTACACCGGTGAGCCGCTCCACGTCAGCCGAGCTCCGGCGTCAAGGCGAGTACCGTCGTCACGGATCCACCCCCTCGCCGAACCCGGTACCGACCAGCGCGGCTAGCGCATCGACCGCCGCTGGCGCGTCGTCGCCCGCGCACACGATCGTCATGGTCACGCCGTGCGCCGCGACCAGCGTCAGCAGGCCCATGATGCTCTTGCCGTTGGCTTCCTGGTCGTCCTTGACCACCTTGACCTCGCAACGAAAGCGGTTGGCGGTCTGGACGAACTTCACTGCGGCGCGCGCGTGCATCCCCAGCTTGTTGAGGATGGTGACGGTGCGCGCCGATTCGCTGCTGGTTGTGGGCGGGTTCATCAGCGTGAGTCCTGGAGGGCAATCTTGCCCGTGAGCTCGGATCCGAGACGAATGGAGCGCCGGCCGACGTCGCGCAGGAGCTCGGCCAGCTCGTAGGGCCGGAGGTCGCGGCGGTCGACGGTCGCCAGCTTCAGCAACATGGGGAGATTCACGCCGCAGACGATCTCGACGGTGCGCGTGCCGTCCAGCATCGCCAGGCAAGCTTGAAAGGGCGACGAGCCGTGGATGTCCACCAGGATCACGACGCCGGCGCCGTGGTCGACGTCGGTGCAGGCCTGCTCGACCTGGCGGATCACTTCCTCGAAGGAATCCTCCATCGCAGCGCTCACCGCCTCCGTCGCCTCGAGAGGGCCCACGATCGTCCCCGCCGCCTCGAGCAAACATCGGCCCGCGCCGCCGTGGGTGACGACGACGACGCCGATCACGGGATCATGGTCATCCGATGCCGACATGGTCGAAGCATCTATTGTAGTCCAATCTCGATCAAGCGGCGCCGGTGCGTTGGATATCGCGGTGCCGAATCGAGACCGAGATGTCTTTGCGCAGGCGCTGCCCCAGCTCCTTGATGATCACCACCGAGCGATGGCGCCCACCGGTGCAACCGATGGCCACGGTGGCATACGACTTCCCCTCGCGGCGGAAGCCCTGGATCGACAGGCGCAGCAGCTCTTCCGCCTTGTCGACGAATGCACGCGTATCCGGATTCTGCATTACGAAGGAAAAAACCGCCTCATCCTCACCGGACAACGCCGACAAGTTGGGAACGAAGAAGGGATTGGGCAAGAAGCGCACGTCGAGAACCACGTCGGCCTCGGTGGGCAAGCCGTGCTTGAACCCGAACGACATGAGCGTGACCGAGAGATCGTCCTCGGCGCTGCCGTACCGCTCCTGCATCAGCGCGCGCAAAAGATGCACGGTCAGCCCGCCGGTATCGACCGTGGCGTTGGCTTCCTGGCGCAGCAGGGTCAGCTGATCACGCTCGGCGCGCAACCCGGCCCGGATGTCGGTGTCGGACAAAGGATGACGTCGGCGCGTCTCCGAGAAGCGGCGCAGCAAGATGTCGTCGCCGGCGTCGAGGAATAGCACCTCCAGCGAGTGCCCGGCGGCACGGATGTCGGCCAGGATCGAGGTGGTGTCCTGCAAGAACTCCCCCCCCCGGGCATCGATCACCAGCCCGGCGCGGTCGATCTCGGCCCGCGTCGAGAGGAGCTCGACGAACTTGGGCAGCAGCGGCATCGGCAGGTTGTCGGCGCAGTAATAGCCGAGATCCTCGAGCGCGCGCAGCGCCGTCGACTTTCCGGCGCCCGAGACGCCGGTCACCACTACGAGTCTCATTCGACGTCGTCCCTCCAGCGACGCTCACGCGCGTCGGCGAGCGCGCGATCGAGCCGCTCCTGGAACTCACGCGCCGAGTGGTGGCCGCGGACTTGAAGCAGCCGGTTGCGGGCAGCGACCTCGATGAGCGAGCTGACGTTGCGGCCCGGGCTGACCGGGATGCGCAGCAGCGGCACCGGCACGTCGAGGATCGGGTACACCATTTCATCGAGGCCGAGGCGGTCGTGGCTCTCGGTCTGGTCCCAGCGCAGGAGCTCGAGCACGAGCTCGATCTTCTTCTCGTCGCGCACGGCGGCGACACCGAACATGTCCTTGATGTTGATGATGCCGAGGCCGCGCACCTCCATGTGGTGCTTGATGAGCTCGGAGGCCCAGCCTACCAGCACGTCACCCGATGTGCGGCGCACCTCGACCAGGTCGTCGGCGACCAGGCGGTGGCCGCGCATGATGAGATCGAGCGCCGCCTCGGACTTGCCGATGCCGCTCTTGCCGAGAAGCAGCACGCCGACTCCGAGGACGTCCATGAGCACGGCGTGGATGCTCGCCGTGGGCGCGAGCTGCAGCTCGAGGTGCTTCTGGATGGAGTCGATCGCCGCCGACGAGACCAGCGGCGTGCGCAGTACCGGCACCCCGTTGCGGTCGGCGACGTCGAGCAGCAGCCGCGGCACCTCGAGCCCCTTGGTCACGACGACACAGGCCGGGTTGAGGCCGATGAAGGCCTCGACCGAGCGGCGCGCGTCCTCGTCGGAGAGGGTACCGAGGTAGGAGATCTCGGTCGCACCCAGGACCTGGACCCGCTCCGGATGCACCTGTCGCACGTACCCGGCCAGCGCCAGGCCCGGCTTCTGGATCCGGTGGATCGTGAGGCGCCGCCCTAGTCCCGACTCGCCGGCGAGCAACACCAGCTTGAGCCCGGAGCTCTCGTCCAGGAGCGACCGTACGGTGAGCATCGGCGGAGAGTCTACCCCGCCTCGTGACGAACTGCGCGATTCCCATCTGGTGAGGCTCGCACCGGACGGGTAACCAGGAACGGCGACGGGGGCGGACGTGAGGACGGCTTCGCTCTCTTCGTTGTGGAGCGCGAGAGACGTGGGGGGACCTGGAGGTGGGGTATTGCCTCCGCGGGGACGCGCCGTTACGCCGCCGCTGGGAGGTTGCCTCTTGATGACTGAATCTGCCTACTCGGAGCGTTGACTCGACCTTGGGTCGTGAACCAGCGGCGGCACGGGGGCGCTCCGCTTTTGGCTGGCATCCTGCCTGCGGACAGGCAGGAGCGCCAAAAGAG